>OBJW01000003.1_pt1 | contig 123356 bp, 147 predicted proteins | sample 1481621 | NCBI WGS metagenome assembly OBJW01 (sample SAMN02044697, study PRJEB22538) | human gut metagenome
ATTTGAGCTGTGAGAGTAGATTTTTATATAGGTGTGAGAATTGATAATATTATCAGCTTTTTAAACGATATCAAAATGATATCGCATAGCACATCAAACCATATGACATAGTTTTAAAAACCACATCTGTTCTGCTCAAAAGTGCCAGTAAAAAGAATGGTTAATATATATCTATTAACCATTGTTTTTTAGTAATGGGGGTACTTAAAACTAAAATGGTAGTCACATTTTGGCAGCATCCACATAGCTGATTTATCTACACACTAACTCAAAAATCCAACCTTATTTCAATCTTCCAAAATCCCAACAAAATCAAGCAAAATCCCAAATTCCACTCATCAAACCCCTTATCGTACCCCATATCGTCAAAACCCACTAACCAAGCCATTTCTAATCATTTTTAATCCCATTTTAAAAAATTTCAAAATCTAAAATATAACCCCAATATTTAAAAAACATATATCTATCAATGTTTAAGTCGATATCAATTTTTCCTTTAACACATCACAAAAATGCTCCTGTTCAATAATTAGTGTTCAATAATTCAAAAATAGGGGAATAAATATAAGTAAATTTACAAAAATACAATCCAAAAGGAGTATAATAATGCAAAAAATTATAAATCCAATAAATATAATGAATTCTCTTTTAATTAATGATACAATTGATATTGACAATATAGATTTATTGATTAAGCAAATTAAAGAGGAAATTTCTATGAAAGATAAAAATAAATGGGAAATACCTAAATATACCAAATCTGAGATTAACAAAGCAGGTAAAATCATAGCCGATCCATTTTCTACTCCTAAAGAAAGAGAAGAAGCTTTGGTAATATTAAATAATTGGAGAGCTGCACACGCTTATCCATTACAAGTCATTTGTAGTAATCTTCGTCAAAAGAATCCAAATGCCATTGTTGTTCAAAGATTAAAACGACTTGAATCCATAACTGGTAAAATTCAAAGATTTCCTGAGATGCAATTATATAAAATGCAAGATTTAGGTGGATGTCGAGTAATTGTTGACACTATAGAACAAGTTTATAACGCAATAGATAGATATAAATTTTCTCGAATAAGACATATACTTAAACGTGAATATGATTATATTGCCATTCCTAAAGAATCAGGTTATAGATCTTATCATATGGTATATCAATTTCACAGTGAATCTAAAGACACTTACAATAAAAATATGTTCATAGAAATTCAATTTCGTACAAAATTACAACACATGTGGGCAACTGCTGTTGAAATGATGGGGATATATACAAAAAGCAATCTTAAATCCAGTCAAGGAGATTATGACATATTAAGATTCTTTACACTTGTATCCTCTTTGTTTGCCATAGAAGAGAAAATGCCTATATGTCCCAATACATCTAAATGGGCTGATGAATTAATATCAGAAATTAAGTATCTTGATAAGAAAAATAATATAATATCTACTCTTAGTGGATTAAATGTGTCTATTAATCACGCAAGTAATAAATATAACCAGAAAGATAAAAATTTATATTATATAATATTACTCAATTATGACAAAATGACTGTTACTGTAAAACCATTTAAGTCTTCAAATCTCGAAACGGCGACAAAATTGTATGGAAAAATTGAACAAGGTTCAAATATTAATGTTGTATTAGTATCAGCATCTTCATTCGAAACATTAAAATTGGCATATCCTAATTATTTTGCGGATATCTCATATTTTGTAACAAAACTAAGACGTGTAATAGAAAATTATGACTCTATTAAAAATCAACATAAATAACTTTATCTATAAAAAGACAACTTAATGTGGTTGTCTTTTTTATTTTCAAAAAATATCACAACCATTTCACACAGAGATGAATATATAAAACCACACCAGAATCCCAAATCCAATACAATCTATCAAAAAAAATCCTACTATAATAATACCAAAAATCCCATCTCTCATCTAAACCTTCTATTACGTCCATACACAGCGTTTTCATTTTACCCTACCAATAACACCTAAAATCATTTTTACCTACCTAAATACTCAAAATACAAGGTCAATTTTTTACATCACCCAAAATTGCATTAACTATCTATATACATTCACATACATTTACTATAAATAATATTATCAATTCTCACACCTATATAAAAATCTACTCTCACAGCTCAAATTTCAATTTTAACCTCTACCCTAACAACTAACCACCTGACATATAAAAATCCAAAATAGACTCAAAATCATACATTTTTCTCCTTATATTCCATGTAAATAATTTTATATCAGAACAAATTTAAAAAAGAGAATATAAAATTGTATAAATCACATTTCTAAGGAGGGTTTACAAATGAATACATATTTAATACCAACAACAGCAGCATATTGTTATGAACCATATGATTACATTTATTTTGTTTATGCTGATACACCACAAGAAGCTTATATAAAAGCATGTACGAAATTACAAGGAGAATATATACCACTTGAATCACAAGAATATGAATCATATCCATTTAAATTGTACAAGCCAGATGATACAGATATTTTCCCGTTCCATGAATCAAGAAAATATGATATACTTACAGAAGCATTTAAAAATACAAAAGGAGCAGAATATATGGCGTATTTCAATGTAAACTGGAATGATTATATAGAAGATCTAATTAAAATAGCAGATAAAGAAAATTGGTCTAATGATACATACCCTAATAATAAAATTCTTACAAATTATATGGTTCACACATATAAAAAATTATCTTCTGAAAAGAATGTAATTATTAATAATGAATATGCGCTATTTAACACAGGACTTTTTACTGAATTCTATCAACCTATATACGCATATCAAGATAAAAGCAAAAATGGATTAAAGTTTCTTACATCATATGATTTAGGAAATATGAATATTTCTGAGCGCCCACCAAGAGCAAATTATTTTGACGATCCATCTCTCTTATTATTTGATTGGCACTACGAAATAAACATTAACTATAAACATATATTGAAAGATATTAATAATATTGAAAGAATTCCCGAAAAGCTTAAAGATAGCAAAAATATTCTTAACAATCTCAATGGTTCAATAGAAACTATGAAGAAGCGAGTATCAGCTAATTATAAATTGGCAATACCACAATATTATGAAAACAAGATTCAGTTATTACTTCCATTATGCTTAGAGGATGATACTACTCCGTCATTAGCTTTAACCGTAACTAAAGTAGGAAATTATTATCAAGGTCACACATGTTTAACACTTGATATGGCATATAATAATGCTCGTCTTATTGCAAAACCAGAATCTAACTGGTTATCAATATAAGTCAAATAAATATAAAAAATTAACAGACGGCAATTAAGCTGTCTGTTTTTTTATTGCATAAATTTATATTATTCTTCACTATTCTATTTAATAATTCTTAAAAACTTAAATCTCTTTAAGAGAATAATCTATTGTAAATAATCATCACACCACTCTCATCAGAACAAAAAAAATAAATTTTAAGGAGGACTCATTATGAGTAATTTAACATATTACATTACAACAGAAACATTTAATAATTTATCATGCAACTTTTATAGAAATATAAGAAATATATTTGATGAATTAGCCGACAGAATCGCATTTTAATCTATTTAGGGAGAAAATCACACCTCACAGAAAAAATTAGCCACTTTTATCTCATACCCTTATAAGTTATCACCTAAGACATAAAAATTGAAAATTACTCTCAAAAACTCTTTTTTAACCCACAGATAGGGGTATGAGAAAAACTATATACAAGCTCAAAAAGATAGTATGTGCGTAAGCACAAGATGTAGCCCTTTGATAAGGGCGGTCTTTTCGCAGCGTTAGCAAGAAAAGAGCATCTCTAGGTAGACAATTGAAGAGAATAATATATCAAAGGAGTAATCTATGATACAAGAATATGAAATACCCAAATATAAAAAAACTAAGAAAAGCAATATCTCAAAAAGCAATCATAAGTCCAAACACAAACATCAATATGAAGAATGCTTGATTCAATATCCAATTACATTCGTAGGGAGAACATTCATAAGCACAAAATTATATGGATATTGTTCCATCTGTGGAAAAATAGATTCAGTTAAGAATGGAAAATGTAAAGCTGAATTAGAGCAATTAGAAAAATCAAGACAAGGTAACAACAGTTTTCTTATTACTATATCAGGAGAAGAAATATATGAAAGATATCATAATAAGTTGCCTATATTTTATATTGAAGATTCATTTGCAGACTATGTTGTTTTAGAAAGAGAGAATAATAAAGAGAATAATTCAAAAGGAGAATGATATTATGAAGAAACCAATTTTATTTAAGAGAACAAGAGAATCCGTTGCTAAGAAATTATCTAATCATATTTATATAGATATCATTAATAGCCATGACACAAAATTAATAATAAATAATTTTACATTATTAGAACTTATTTATATTGAACGAATATTAAAGAAAATAGATTCCATGTCAGAAGAAGAGATTCAAGAATTAATAAATAGAGAATGATCTTACAAAATTACATCATACATGTACCCAAATGAAAACATTAATTCAAAACACCATGTACCTAAACCAATCAATAACAATCAAACAAAAAATTATAGAGCTTGTATGAAGCGTAAGCGAAATACAAGCGTAATATTCTTCTCTTGATAATATGAGTCTATATAGATATTGACCTACACAAATCCACACCTGACATGTACCCAAATGAAGAAATTTTTTACTTTTGGGTACGTCATACATGTACCCAAATGAATTTTTGACAATTTTATAAATGTAAAAGTTCATGACTTTTGAAAGTCAAGATGGAGAATATTATTTAAGAATAGAAAGAAGGTGAAAACAATAATTTGAATTATGTAAAAATTCCACGAGAAATCATCTATGATAAAGATCTCTCATCTAAGCGTGTAATAATCTTCTCATATCTTTGCACAAGGCGTTCACTTGATGACACGGTGGCATTTTCTACAACAGAACTTTGCCACTGGTCTAAACTGAAACCTAATTACAGAGATGGGAAAATAAACCAAAAATATTATGAAGTTCTATTACTTCTCTCTCATTATGGATATTTTGAATCGTGTCCTGATTTCGAGAAGTGTCTAAAAGAAAACACCAATTCGGTGAAATATCAGCAAGTACAACTAAATATTGAAAAATTCGATGTGCCTGATAATTTTGGAATCATCTATTTTGATGAATTAGACAAAATATTGAATTTTATGGAAGAGTTAAAAGGTAAAGATATAGACCTTGCGAGAATGTCATCTGCTTATATCTTACTCTTACTCTCCTATATTCGTGTCAATTTGAATCGTATAGAAGATAAACCCCTCTGTTGCTATCGGTATTTCAAAACGATTTCAGAAGATATTGGACTTTCTGAGAGATATATAGGACGCATAGTTGATATTTTGGAAGAATTAAAAATTATAAAATGTCAACCTATGAAGAGAGAAAAATATATTAAAGATGGTAAAGAAAAATATTTAACTACTCCAAAGGTATTTGTTGATTATAGACATTTTATAAATGATGAGCATGGTCAAAGAATTGATAATAAATATGATCCATGTGAGGAAATCAAAAAACAAATAGAGATTTTGGAGAACAATAAGTTAAGAACACAAAGAGATACTGCCACTTACGACAATATCTCTTTATCATAAATTTGCGCAATGAGTGTTACACTAAACACTCTAATTTGCAGTGAGGCTTCTAATTCACTGGTGAATTATTGTTAAAAAAGTTACTATAAGAAATGAATACAATAGTAATTCACGTACCTACTATATCCTATTTCTTATATGATATGCCATTTTTCGTGATGGCGACACGTTCTTTTCCTGAAGTTACAAGTAGCTTCAATTCTTTATACTGTGTAAAACACTTGACACAATATTTAACAAGATTCAAAACTGCGATTATAACAGCTGGTGTAAGAATAATGATTAGCAATATCTACAATCCTCCTTTCATAATAAGACACTATTAAAATAGGAAAGATTATAGATTTCACTATTTTTAATGTGCATAATCACACCTCCGTACCTGATATAAGAATCAGTCGTGACTTTAGTTAATGAGTTACAAGTGTATATACACATCTTAATGATTATACCATATCAGTGAATTAGAACAACCCTCACATTTTAATTTTTAAATAAAACCCCTTTTGCAATAAGGGAATATATAAAAGTAACACATAAACCGTATCACACTATATATAAAGGAGCGATGATATGAATAAAAAAATTTATTTAACAAGGAGAACAAATATTTATGACAAAGGAAACAGAAAGACATGTAATGACAAGAACAATGGAACTTAAGAGAAAGAACAAGCTTGTATGCTATCCCAAGTTATCAGAAGCGGATTTCGGTGGTTGCGATTTAAATATTGCCAGTCGTATAGCTGCGGATTTTAAGTTTGATGAAACCAAAAAGAGAGAATGTACAACTAGAGATTATAACAAAAAGCTTAAGGCTTGTGAAGAAAGACAAAATTTAAAGGAGGAAGCGGTACATGCTTAGATACGAAATTATTGCTAATGTTGGTATTAGCGTAGACTTACATAATAATTACACAGTAGTTGCTTTAGCAAAGTGGAATAAAGAGAAAGAATCTTACTTAGCCACTTTTTATATTAAACAAACAGATATTGACCATTTAGATCTTATGGATGACCAGATTGAAATAGAGTTTTCTTCTGAGATAAAAACAATCAAGAATGATTTAGTGAAGTATATTGAAATGCTTATAGAAAGAGGAATTATTCAGAGATATATAGACAGATACAAATATGAGCTTGATTGTATTGATAGAGGAACTGCTATGTTTGAGTTAGAGAGAAATGTTAAGTAAATCAGATTATAGATATTTTAAAAAAGCTAAAATGGCTGCTACCATCTCGGATTATAAAAAAACACATATAGGGTGTATAGCTGTTTATCAAGGAAATGTAATAGGAATTGGTTGTAATACAATTAAAACGCATCCTATTCAAAAATATTATAACAGATATAGAAATTCATGGAATAAAAATGGTATTAAACCGACTTTACATGCTGAAATCAATTGTCTTAATTCTATCCGTCATCTGGATATAAATTTCCAAAAAGTAAAATTATATATTTTTAGAACAAGATTTGATAAAGAATTTGGTATGTGTCGTCCATGCCCAAGTTGTATGGCAGCGATTAAAGATTTAGGGATAAAACATATTTACTATACAAGCAACGATGGATATTCCTATGAGTGTATAAAAAATTAAAAAGAGAGGTTATTTGTATGTGCAACATTTGTGGCAATAATCCTTGTCTTACAAGATGTCCAAACTTTCATCAGAAATATAATTACTTATGCTGCTATTGTGGTGGGGGTATTTTAAGTGGGCAAGATTATCTGAGAAATTCAGAAGGACAATATATACATAGAGACTGTATTCCATGTACTGATTATCTTATAGATTGGCTGGGATATCGTGTCGAAACAATGGACGAGGAGCAATCTGGTGATATGTCAAGATGATTTTTGAAAAGATTTCGATATGTTTTTCAGAAAAAGGGTAACTTTAATAGACCTATGATTCAAGCAAAACATAAGTTCGACTAGTTAGAATCTTTAATTGATGTATCCAGCGATACGCCGGAGTACAATTGGTTTCTGGCCAGCAATCCATAAACCAAACGAACGAATTTACGTGAAGTCAGCGCGAGTGCTCTTTTGTGTTGATGTTTCGGAACTTCATTGTACTTCTTCCGATAGTACGTTCCGTACTCAACGTTGTGTTTTCTCATACTGTTGGCAGCTTCGCCAAGATAGTATCGAAGATAACGATTACCAGCTTTTATCATAGGAGTATCTTCTCCGTCGAAATCACCGGACTGGTTGGATTTCCATGTGAGACCGGCATACTTGGCAAGAGCATCAGATGAATGAAAAGCGGTTATATCGCCTATTTCAGCAATTATGCCACCAGCAAAGACAGGACCGATGCCGTCAATGGATTGAAGAATAATAAAAGCATTTGGGTTCAATCCTTTTATTTCTTTTTCAATAGCATTGTCAATGACTTTGATTTCTCTTTTAAAGGTTTCAATGCAGTTGAAAGAACTGGCAATAGACACATTTAAAGGCTCATAAAGAGCTTTGTCCAGACGATAAGAATCTCTGGCAGCTTTCTTTAATAAATCAGCGGTCTTGCTTATGTCTTTAATGCGGTTGCGGCTTTTCTTTGCAAGGAATGCAATCAGATCTTCTTCGGAAGAATCTAAGATTTCTTCCGGGGAAAAGTATTCCATTAATACACTGGAAGATGTAGCACCATATATATCGCAGAAAGGCTGATCGTCTCCTTCAAGCATCTGCAATTCACTGAATTTCAGATAAAGATTGGAAACAAGATAAGTTTTCTCTCTTGTCATGCATTCAACAAGGTGAAGGCGATGCCGTGTGAGACGTTTCAAAGCCAGAAACTGGCTGCCACGCCAAGGCTCGGATTCAATGTTTCCAGCTCTTGCATAGTCTGCAATAACAAAAGCATCGATAGGATCCGATTTACCAAGTCCTATATAGCTTTTCTTGTAGTTTGCAGTACATTTAGGGTTCAGGACGAAAACGTAAGGCTTGAACCGCATCAATTCTTCACAGGAAGAAAGATAATTAGCGATATGGATGCTGTAAACAGAAGTTGATTCTAAAGCTGCAACAATCGTAGTTATATCAGGGTGTTCTTTTAAACACTCAAGTATCTTCAATGCTAATTCCTCAGCCCCAGGCTGATTGTTAGCAAAAGAAGAGTTTATGTATTTATTTTTATAAAAATCCAAAGCGCAAACATAGTTGGATTTTGAACTGACGTCAATACCGACGTAAAGCGTAGATAATGGGTTAATCTTTAACATGATATCACCCGCCTTTCCGATTAAGTATTCTTGGAACCTGAAGAAAAAGGTTTATCCTGGGAATCATATGCTGACCGAAACCTCGCGTAATAAGCATGCACCCTGGCAGCTCTTTTGCTGGTGCTGTACGCCAGGGGATGAAACATCTGTGTAAGCGGAATGTGACATATGATTCAGGCTGCAAGCTCCATAAGCAGGCACCGGAGACCGGGCTGAAAGGATTAAAAGCAGTGCCTCTAGACATCAGACTCTGCTGATATCATACCACAGAATAACCTATGAAACTAATAACCAATGTAGATGAGATGGAAAGGGTTTATCCCAGGTGTCTCAGATCATCTATAAATTTATAGAAAGGATAAGTGCATAACCATCATTTCTACTGGCTATACACTTATTATACGAGGATTATAAAGATGAGAATTATTGATAGACTGAGAATATTTTTTGATATTGATTACAGTTCAAATAAGGAATATTGGATTCCAATTAATGAAATTCAAATTAAGGAAGAATTTCTTGCTACTCCACCTAAATACGAAAAGTACAGGAAGAAAGAAAGGACATTTATTAAGTATGGTGAACTTAAGTATGGTGAACTTGGAAAGATTGTGGTTAATAGAAATTATGAATTAATAGATGGATATTGTTCTTATCTCATTTGCAAGAAATATGACATGGGTAAAGTTCCTGTGTGGTTTAAATAAATAAAAAATATAAGGAGGATGTATGGCTGGTATTAGCGTACCTCAATATGAAATTTTTAAAATTGGGACAAATAAGTTAAAGTATTCTAATTGGAATTTACAGATTACCAAAAAAGAAGCTTTTAAATATCAGGAACTCATTTCATTGTTTGAAGCGCAAGAGTTCCGTATAATGGCTAATAAGATTTTAGAGAAACCAATTAAAAGTATTGATTTTTCAAAAATATTCATGCAAGTAGTTGTCGATAAGAAGTCTGATTTTGCAAGAGCGACTAGTAAAAAAGGAATAACTGTTAATGGAATTAACTATAGACGTTTTGTAGGAACAACAGGTGGATTAAAAAACAACACTCTTCTCTTCTGTAATTCACAATACATAGATAAATTAAATGAATTGTGCGAGTGTAAAAGAAATCCTGAGATTAATTTAGTACCTGCAAAATACGAAGCGTATAAAGCATTAACATGTTCAGCATCACAACCAATTTGTGAACCACATGGCATTTTAGTTGTAAAAGATTGTATTACACAATATTTTGCAGATGTTATATCACTTGATGACGGTGGCGATTCAAAAGAACCGACAAGAGAAATTATTAAAAATAAGCCTCTTGAAAATAATGTATCTGACGGTTTCAATCTTTGTACAATACAGTATATGCAGCGAGTAGCTGAGTCTTTAGGTCTTGATTATATTCCTGGTGGTGTGTGTTTAAGAAATGCGTGGCTTAAAGGAATGCTCTATCCGTTCCCTATTTATGAATTTATTGAAAAATATAATAATGGTAATTATATGATCGAAGATATTTGGGGAAATATCCAAGATATTCGTCAATGTGAAATGATTGTTACAGAATCATCTCTTAAATTATGGAAGGCGTATGATAACATTGAACAATATATGAATGCATATAAGGAATGTGGATATGGATTTTCTGTAACAAAAATCTCACCACATATCCTTGAAGAACAAAGAGAATTAAATTACCAGTATCTTCAGTCATATGAGTTTACTGACGAAGATATTCAGGAGTTATGTGCACCAACAATTAAGTATTTAAAAGATGCTATGTGTGGTGACTACTCTTCTACTGTTAAATTTCTTGGTATTAACGAAAATACTGATGTAAATTCATGGCAACGTGCTTTATATACAAGTGAATATATGTTGGGCGATCCATATATAATCGACTCTGTACATAGATATATTAAGAAAAAAATGAATGATGCGAAGATTGGTAAATTATTTGTAAATGGTAATTATCAAATTGCAAGCGGTGATCCATTTGCTCTTATGCAATCTATTTGTGGTTTAGAGGTTACAGGCTTGTTAAAAGATAATGAATGTTATTCAAAGTTTTGGATTGATAAAAATGAGGACGAGATTGTTCTCTTTAGAAGCCCAATGACAAGTCATAATAACATTCGCATGTGTAAAGTAAATTCATCAGATGAATGTCAATATTGGTATCAGTATATGAATACCATAATGATTATAAACGGTTGGGATTCGTTCTGTATGGCTGAGAATGGTGAAGATTGGGACTCGGATATGAATTTTTCTACTAATAATTCGGTCATGAAAAAACGCTATAGATACTTACCTGCGATTGAATGTGTTCAACGAAATGCAGAAAAAATTGTTGTTACTGAAGCTGCCGTTAAAAAGACAAATAAAGCAGGTATGGGAAACCAAGTTGGTACAATCACAAATTATGTTACATCCATGATGGAAGTTCAATCTCATTTTGAGAAAGATTCACCTGAATATAAAGAATTGGAATACAGAATTGAATGTGGTCAGCTCTATCAGCAGAATGAGTTGGATAAAATCAAGGGAATCATTGCAAAACCTATGGAAAGTAATTGGTATAACCTTGGTGCTTGTGGAGAGGATAAGTATTTACAATCTCTTTGTGCATACAGAAAACCATATTTCATGATTTATGTTTATGATGAAACAAAAAGACAATATAAGCAATATATTAAAGAGAGTAATGCAAAATGCTATGCTATTTATAAATGTTTTATTGAAGATTTGTATAATAGTGACAATCTTACAGAAGATCAAAAAGAATTTCTATTTTGGTATGAGAGAAAAATGCCAGTTGGCACAGGAAATTGTTCTATGAATCAAATTTGTAAATATGTTGAAAGTCAGTTAGATGGTTATAAATCTCAATTACATAAAGACTCTTCTTTTGATTATAATGTATTAAAAGTTAAAAGACGTTGTACTGAAGAACACAGACAGACACTTCGAGAACTTGAGCAGTATTATTGTGAGTGTGTTGCATCCTACAAAAAGAAACAACATCTAAATGACAAGATGACAGCAAATGAAAGTCGGAAGCATTTATGCTCTTCCATTAAAGAAAAAGCAAAAGAAATTTGTCCGAATGATGATGAACGAATGAATATTATTCTTGATATGACTTATGGATATAAAGGCAATAGACAATTTTGCTGGGACTGTATTGGGGAATTAATTATTAAACGATTAGAAGAAATGGAGGAAGAAGTTGTATATACTGAATGAAAAAGAATATATTAGAGAGATATTAGCGTCTGGTAACAAACCAGACAATATCTCGAATGGATATCTAATAACACTGATTGCCAAATATTATTTTGACAAAGGAAAAGATCCAGATGTCTTAATTGATGTAGTCAAGCAAAAGATGCTTGAATTTAATATTGAAGGCTATCAAGAATACAGATATGCTAAAAAAATAGAGAAAACTTGTATTGAATTATTTGATTCAGAATCAAATAATCTCTTTAGGGAACTTGAATATATTCCCATCTATGAAAAAGAATTAAAAGTCGTGGAATCTCTTCCAAATGATCGCCAAAAGAAATTTATGTTTACATTGTTTGCTATTGCAAGATATATGGATTGTAATGGATGGATAAATAAAAAAGACTCAAAAGGTCTTTCTGAAGTTTTTAAACTTGCTAATGTTACTCTTTCATCTGATAAAAAGAATGAACTATTACATGATTTATATAGTAATGGCTATATCTATTTCGGTAAGAAAGTGAATAATCTTAATATCAGAATTGATTTAGGTGACACAGATGATGATATTGCTTATATAGTAACATTATTTGAAAACATTGGGAATCAGTACATAGGAAATTTTAAAAAAGGATATAAACAATGTTCTAATCCTGGGTGTGGAAGAAAAATTAGAATAACTAAAACTGGTAGACCAAAGCTTTATTGTGAAAAGTGTGCTAAAGAAATAGATAAAGATAAAGCTAAAGAACGTATGAAAATTTTGAGAAATACATAGATGTTCGAAAAACTCATTCTCTAAAACCATTGATTTATAAGGCTTTTTCACATATTTTTTTAAAAAATTCATTTTTCTTTGAATGGTATATAAGAGAATATATACATGTGATACAAAAGCGATTGTCATGGAAGGAACAAACCGACAATCTTTGTATATCTGCTTTGCTGCTCTTTGAGTGGCATTGCAGATTTAGAATGAAATCAGCTTTTCTTAATATCCCGTCCTAATAGGGACATTTTCATAATATCAATAAGTTTATATATCATAAACTAACCTCTCTTTCTTATATCGGTGGTTACATTATTAAAAAAATGGTGTAATCACTGATACTCTTCCCATATAGTTCAATGGTAGAGCAACGGACTGTTAATCCGTAAGTTACAGGTTCGAATCCTGTTGTGGGAGTTATCCTATTTTATAGGACTGGTCGGTTTCGGATCAGAAGATGTTGAATTTTAAAATAAGCGTGGCGACACGTATAAAGTGGTTCTTATCGTATTATAAGGCTGCGACTGTATAATACAGTTTAACGGAAAACACATAAAATCTACGCCATATCTAAGGTCAGAGGTCAACTGATAATGACTATTTATGAGTTTATGTAATCAATTGCATTGCATGAGATTCTTAAACAAATTGATTTGGTGGGTGTCTCGAAATAGGCACTGTATTAACACAGAAATGTGGGGATGATTTGTGTACTATTGACGGGAATACCGCAAGTATAACTGTTGATAGGATTTTGGTAATATCTCTTAAGTTGAAAAACAGGGATAGAATCAAAAAGTAAGGAGATCGCAATCCGAGCAGGATGGTGACAACTGGGCTGTACTCAAAAGGTACGGATGGTTAAATGTACACCTCATCATCCATTTGTAAGTACATACTTTTGGTGAATGAAGAAAATTTCTTAATAATAAAAATATCATTTGATTTACTGATAGAAAATAACAAGCAAAAGTGTGTATGACCGCAAAGAGAAAAACAACTTATTGTCCTGTAATATGGACACATATAACACTCGCAAGGTGTTATGTGAGAAAGTACAAGTATATGCAACTCTAATAGGCTGCAACCTATGAATCTCGCAAGGAAGAATGTGTAAAAAGAAAATCTATAACGCTTTGTGGTAAGAGTTTGCCAGTTATGTCAAAACTGGTGTTGTTGCTACCTACTGTCTAATCGACAGTGTGATAAATTGTGTCCAACCGCAATAGATGGTAGTGTATTGAGTCAATATCTCAGCTCATATTAAGTAAGAGTCTCATACTTCGGTATGGGATTTTTTATTTTTGGGAATTAGTTCAGTTTGGTTAGAACGCCTGATTTGGGTTCAGGAGGTCGTGGGTTCAAATCCTACATTTCCAACTACTATCCTACTTTGTAGGAAATAAATCAAGAAAGAAGTGAAAATTATTAAGTACATTTCAAAAAATGAAATTGAAAAATTATTATCCGAAGGTGTAATTAGAAACACAAGACGAGGATATGTAGATCGCAGAGGCGAACATATTGGATATTATAAGACTTGTGGTGGAAAGCGTTACATCGAAGATAAGTATGTTAAGTAGGTTCTGCCTATGAAAAATCGAATTGAATATAAAGGTTTTTATATTGACAAGACTGAAAATGGCTATCGTATCTGTAGACAAAAAGATACGGAAAAGCATACTCATCTCTCGAATCTTAATCCATCGTATAGGCTCATAGACAATGTATTATCAAATAAAATTCCAACTCGTTGTGGATGCTATTATTTGGAATCACATATTCGTTTGAGTTATGATGAAAATTATATTAGGAAGATTCGTGAGTATATCAAAGTGAAACAAAGTAAAAGTAAACAAATGTATTACAATCCTGGCAGAAAGCGTTCTGGTGGGAATTTTTAATTTTATGGAGGATTTAAAGGATTATGGCAAATTTTGTTTTTAAGGAAACTAAGCAGACTTCTATGAAGATTGCAGGTATCATTAACACAGATAATATGACCATTGACGTAGATGGCGAAGAGAAGAAACTTGCTACTCTTCTATCGGTATTTAACGGTGGTTGTGTTGAAATAAATGTGAAGGTAAAAGAGGAAAATGAACTCGATGAGCCTACTGAATCTAATGAAGAATAGAGAGTAGGTGATTATTATATCTGATTTTACAAAATTGGAAAATGAAAATTATCATACATATATATGGCGATTAGATCAGTTGATAAATTCTGGGAAATATCATAATTGGAGAGAAATAACACCAATGGTTAATAAAGAATTATTTGGTGATGATGAATCTCAGTACAGAGATGAATCTGCTTATAGAAAGGCATGTAAATACGCAAAAGATTTTAAGGAAGCTGGTGTATTTAATTCTGATAATGGGTATTTAAAGGAATTGCAGATTCAGAAGCGTGAATTAGAAAAAGAACGCAAAAAGCTCCATAGTGAAAAGCTTGAATATAATAAGTGGCTTAGAGAAGACGCAAGAGATGAACTTATTGCGGAAAAAATTTGTGAGGCAATTTTAAATCTTCCCCTTTTAAATATTCCAGAATATATCAAGCCAATTCATAACACTAAAGCATATTGTCTGGTTTTTGGCGATGAACATTATGGTGCAGAATTTGAATTAAAAGATTTGTTTGGGAATATTATTAATTCATATAGTCCTGAGATATTCGAAGAAAGAATGTATGACTTATTTAACCAAACAGTTGAAATAATTCATAAAGAAAATATTGATACTCTTAATGTATATTCTATGGGTGATTTTTCGGATGGCTGTCTCAGAGCATCACAGCTTATGAAACTAAGATGTGGAGTTGTCGATGGTACTATTCAGTATGCAAATTTTATAACTAATTGGCTTAATAATCTTACAAAACATGTTCATATTAAATTTCAAATGACTGATGGAAATCATACAGAACTCCGTATGTTAGGTCAACCAAAAGGAACTTTTACAGAAGATAATATGGGAAAAGTTGTAAGAGAATTTATTAAAATTAGATTAGCGGATAATCCTAATTTTACTTTTATCGAAAATCCAACAGGTTATATTTATGGACAACTTGCATGTAATACTGTTATGGGAATACACGGTGAAGTACGTGATATGGAGCGAGCATTAAAAGATTTCTCTAATATTTATAATGTTCCAATTCAGTATTTATTCGCAGGACATCTACATCATTCAAAAGTTGAAGAAATTGGTATTAATTCAGAAGTTATAAATGTTCCATCAATTATTGGGGTTGATCCATATTCTCTTTCTTTGAATAAGACTTCAAATGCCGCTGGAAAATTAATTATATTCGAGCAAAATAAAGGAAAAGTATGTGAATATACACTCAAATTAAATTAGAACTTATTTGCAACAAATATTATATAGAATCAGTTGCAATTAGATAATAAACAAAACTAATTTTAGTTATATATGCAAATATTTTGAATAATTTTAAATTATGTAAATATTACGCATAATTTGGCTGACGAAGCCACTATCAGAGGGAGTGTACCTTATATGGACGCTACCCTCTTTCATTATTTTGGCAATTTTTCAAAAATATTACCAAAAAATATAAAACAAAATAATCAAAAGACAAAATAAAATTAATTGAGAAAAAGGAGATTTTTTATGGTAAAAAATGAAGTTATAAACGCAATTGCAGAAAGAATTGAAGGAGCTAAGAAAGGTGATATTGCTCTTATACTTGATACATACGCAGAGGTTATTACAGATACATTAAAAGCTGATGCTACAGGATCTGTTCCTGTAGGTAAGCTTGGTAAGTTTAAGGTTAAGAATGTACCTGAGAGAACAGGCAAGATTATGTTAGGTGACAGAAAAGGTGAGGAATATATAACTCCTGCTCATCAGGAAATCACATTTAAGATGAATAAGTCAGCAAAGCAGCTTTAATTCTGAAGGGACGTGATTATTATAGATACAATAATTATAAATGATATACATGAATTAGCTGATTGGGCTAATTCAATGTATCATAATGTAGTTTCTTATGATAATTTAAATAGTATAGCAATTGTTGCCAAGTATTATGAAGCAAAGACATTAATCGAAACTCTTATTGCTGAAAGAGGTTTTGAAATTTCAAGTATTAAAGAACTCGGCGATTCTAATGTCAATGGTTATACAGATGAATATATTATCACATTATTTGTTGATGAAATTGGTTGTGAGCCTGTAAAAGATAATAATGGATATAAGGATATATGCGGAGAAGCCGTTTATGTTCTTGAAAATTGCAATTCTAAGATAATGTCGCATGTTTATAGTGAGAATATATTTGAAGTGTATATTGATAATATCAAAGATACTGATGATGACTACGATGAAGATTGTGAGAATTGCGATTGTTGTGGTAATGATACTTATTATTTTGATGTAAAATCTGGAACTTATGAGATTAATGGTAAAAAGGTATCTAAGAAAGAATTATTAGATTATTTAGATGAGAAAATTGATGAAATGTCTGAATGGAATAAGAGCTTTTCTTCTATACTTTCTGAGTATGAAGCAATTCATAATAGTATTAAAAGAATCTATGAACTTGATGATTTGTTAAGATTTTAAGTAGTAATATGTTGCGTATTAAGGCTTTATTTAGGCGTTAATTAGCAATATGTGGCTAGTTAATAATTAAAAATATTTGGAGTGTGTAGTTATTGGCTGCATACTCTTTTGTTATGGGTAGGTATACAAGTGGTTAAAGTAGGCAAACTGTAAATTTGTTGGCGAAAGCCTTCGAAAGTCCGAATCTTTCCCTGCCCACTAAAATAATTAAAATAAATGAGATTTTACAAGAAGTAGCTTAGTTTACCACTATTCTGCTTCTTTTTTATATTATAGAAAAGGAGGCTGAAATATTGTCAAAAGAGAAAATAACAAGGGTGAAATATTTCACTCCTGACAAAGAGAAGTTTATTTATGAAGAGAACTGGAAGAAATATGAAAAATATCTACAGTCTAATATTATCAAAAACCGTGATGTAAAAGATACTACATACAAGAGATATAAAGGATTGTTTCGACATTTCCTTATGTGGTTAGGAGAAAATTATGGTGAATTAGATTTATATTCTGATGAATTTATGGAAAATGCAGTTGATATTATGGAAGCATATATGCTTTTCTGTCAGGAAACATTGATGAATCATAAGAAGATTATCAACATGAAAATTTCTGCTGTAAGTTCATTTTATATTTGGTCTATGAAACGTGGTTTTGTTAAATATCATCCTTTTGATGGTAAGCTTGATAGAATGAAAAAAGCAAACGAGGAACAGATTCTTAATCATTACTTTTTAAATGATGAGCAGATTGCAGCTATTAGAGCAGATTTGTATAAGACAGAGAATAACAAATGGACAATACAAGACCAGTTATTATTTGAAATCGCACTCTTCTCCGCTAATAGAATTGGTGCTTTGGAGAAACTTACTGTATCTTCTCTTGACTTAGACAATATGGTATTTGAGTCAATACGTGAGAAGGAAGGATACCGTGTGGAAGTTTCCTTTGACAGTACATGTAAGGATATGCTTGAAACATGGTTAGCCATGAGAACAAATGGTTATGATCATCTTGAATGTGATGCTTTATTTATTCATAAATACAAAGATGAATGGATACCTTGGACACAAGGAATGATTCATGACAGAATGAGAAAAATTGGTAGAATTATTGGCTTGGAGGACTTTCATTGTCATTGCATGAGGAAGACAGCGATCAACAAAATATATGAAGATACTGGTGATTTAAATCTCGCCTCACAATGGGCGAACCATAAATCAACTTCAGTAACTTCACAAAGTTATGTACGCCCTGCTTCTAAAGCTGATTTAAGGGAAAAATTAAAAATTCTAAAGTTCAAACAGCAAGAATTACAGAAAGAAGCTGAAAAAGAAGGTTTATAGAGGATGCCGATGAAACCTTCATCTATCACTTCTTCTTATTCCAACACTTCTTCACATAACAACCAAATTTAATAATTCTAACCCCTAGAATACCTATCCCTTTAATTATAATCTTAATAAGAAAAATAACTAAGAATACCTCTCCGCATACAAATGCATATTTATAAACAGCACCTTTATTATTAAATAAAGCTGTAATCATAAATGACATATAAATAACCAAACCATCTACGCCACAGAAGAATATAAACTTATCATCTTTAGATGAATACATAACACTCTGTATAAAATTAGGTTCAAGATATCCTAATTTTCTGCGTAAATATGAATTTCTATCATATATGTTATTTTTAAAATTATTGTAGTTATATTTATTATGATTGTCTTTTAATATTATATATGTTTTATGAGTAGATCTGTCAATATATTTGATATTATAATCATTCATATAAGTTGATATATGATTTATAACATCATCTATAGTATTTTCGTTATATTCCTTATTATTGTTTATAATTTTATACAGAGGATAATAAATTCGATTATATGCAATTTTCATATTATCTAATGGAACATTCTTATTATAATTATATTTGGTTACAATAAAGGTAAATATACCTGTTATAAGTGCAGGAAGAATTATTTTTAATATTTCTATAAATGATTCCATAATTTTACCTCATTATATTTTTACTTGCATCAGCTAATTATATGTGTTACAATACAAAAACAAAAGAAACAAGCAATTATCCGTTAGACGGTTGAGCCAATATAATCAACAATGGCTAAATAAATATAATATTCAACACATTAATGACCGTGCTTTGGCGAGTGGCGGTCATTTTTGTGTTTATCAAGAACTCTAACTAGGTATGTAGAGCAAATTCCGCTTACTATACCAGTTACTAATGTAAAAATTAGTAAACCACAAAATGTCACGTATTATCCTCCTTTGTAAGTATTTCCTACATGATGTCACGAGGATATTTATATAACAGAACATCACTGCTCTGACGTGACTCAACCACCTAACCATCTCTATCTAGCCAAACAAAGATGTTTGAATAACCGCTTGTCCTCTACATTATAAATCATATGACATTTTCTGTCAAAATATTCCAAAAATAAGAGAATAATATAACATATAAATCAAACAGAGAATATAAAAGTATCTTAAAAAGAAATTCTTTTGTATGGGTTGAGTACGACTCAATCCTAGTTTTCTTAATTCTATCAACATCTAGGATTATCGGTGGCGTTCAGCCTTAGAATTGAAAAGATGTTCGTACTTCTCTGCATTAATGAGAACCTTAAATTCAAGTTTGTACTACAGTGTCTTTCAAGCCTGTGGTCTAAATATTGAAAACCAATGTCTATTAGGCTTTTATACGAAATGGAATTATTGCTAGTTTCTTTTCCGAATTTTTGAGATAGACAAATAGCGAATGGCTGCTGGGCGGTCTGACATCTGGAAAGACAGATAAATATGGAGTGTCGCTATATAAGTGCAATATATTTTGGGTGATACAGGTAGTAATCTCCTTCTCGTGCGTTGGAAAGCATGGATACCTTGTGTGTCTTAGGGTACTTAGTTTGTACCTGAATAATAACTGGATGTGTACAATCCAATATCAGCTAGTTAGTGCTTTATGCTGATCCAGTGGGTGAGATTCCCACATTAGGTCTGTTCGTCTAGCGGTCTAGGACATCGCCCTTTCACGGCGGCAACAGGAGTCCGAATCTCCTACAGATCATTACGTAGCTGATACTTAAATGGACAGCGAGGCTATACATTTTTTGTATGGTAACAGGGAGTCACTTCATGATGTGGCTCTTTTATTATGTAGTATTGGCAGAGTTGGTATTGCACCTGATTGCTAATCAGAGGTCATCGTTTATTCGGTGCATAGGTTCAAGTCCTATATACTACGCTAATGCCGTGTTGGCTCAACTGGTACAGCACTGGTCTTGAAAACCAGCATTCCGAAAGGATATGGGAGTTCGATTCTCTCACACGGCGTACTAAGTGAATTGCACTTTCATTGGAAATTTAATATTGGAAATTATGAGAAGTCATTTCGTATGAAGTGGCTTCTTTTTTATATTGGAATAAAAGGAGGTGGTCGTTAGTTTGGCTACGACAAAAGAAACACAGCCTACAAAATTAACGGCTGCACAATTAAAGAAGAAAGTTGAAACACAGGAAGAGAAAATCAAGTCTCTCAAAGAGGGAGCTTGGTGCTATATGTGTGATACACATAAAGCTAAAGATAAATTTTATGTAAGTACAGATCCTATGAGTAAAAGTGGTCTTACTCCAATTTGTAAAGACTGTGCAAAAAAGATAGCGTTAAGAACTACAAATGGTGTTGATCAAGAGCCTACGAGGGAATCAGTGCAACTTGCCCTTAGATATTTGGGAAAACCTTTCCTCGAAAAGGTATGGGATTCAAGCATTCAGGAAGTTGAGAATCTTGCTTCTGGAAAAGTTAAATCTAATGTATGGACAGCGTATGCACGTCAAATTGCTATGCCAAATTATATAGGACTAACATACTTTGATTCAGACCATTTTGTTAAGGATAAAACTGAAAATGAATCAGTAAAAGAACTTACGACTGAGGAAGAGCTTATTGAATCACATGCAGGGTTGGATACATATGATAGTTTTTTAAAAAACAAAAATGATGTAATTCGATTACTCAGCTATGATCCTTTTGAAAAAGAGGATATAGCCGACCAACCATTTTTATATTCTCAGTTATTAGGTCTATTAGATTCTAGTGAAGATGCAAATGAAGACATGATGCGTACCTCTTCCGCTATCTCTATTGTTCGTGGATTCTTACAACAATCTAAAATTGATGATACCATATCAAAATTAATGTGTGATATTTCTAATATTGAACGCAATTCTGCAACAATTAAATCCCTACAAGAAAGTAAAGGTAAAATAACTTCTGTCATTACAAGTCTTGCTCAAGACAGTTGTATTTCATTAAAGCACAATAAAAATGCTAAAAAAGGTGAAAATACTTGGACTGGTAAAATCAAAAAAATTAAGAGTCTTAACCTACGAAGTGGTGAAGTCAATGGTTTTGACATTGATACTTGTAGAGGTATGCAACAAGTTCAGGAAATTAGCGATGCTTCTATTATGAAGCAATTGGCACTTGACGAATCTGAATGGTCAGATATGGTTTCTGAAATGCGTGTTGTAAATACTGGTCTTCGTAAAGAAAAGGATGCTTATCAAGAAATTAATAGAATCTTATTGAGAGAAAATCTTGATTTGAGGGATACATTAAAAGAAAATAATTTACTAAACGAAGAACAGTTAAAAGATTTAAAAGATGTTTATTCTGTTTTTGCGGAATTTGACGAAGAGAAAGAATCTCCTGATGAAGAATCAAAGGAGGTTATTGAAAATGAATCAGAATAAACAAATGATTATGAATTACTATCAGAATGAAATTCTTGATTATGATAAGGATTTTTATAATCAATACGGAATATATGTAAAACCACATGGTTACTCTATTTCTTCTCGTAAAATTGAATCTTATATTCAAATCGCTGAAATCCAAAAATATCTGCAATGCAACCCAGTAAAAGCTATAGATCTCTTTTTCAATATAGAACTTTTAGATGGGCAAGCACTTCTTGTACAAAGAAGTTGGGTTTGCCCAAATGTACTTGCAGTATGTACTCGTGGATATGGTAAAAGTACAGTTATTGACCTTGAGATTATGTCTAAAGATATGTGTTTTTGTAATGTATGGACATATATTGCAAGCGGTACAGGTGGTCAGGCTGAACAAACTTTCACTACTTTGGAACGACTCGCTAATGATAACATTGATACATTTTACGGTTCAACTGGTTCTTTATTCAAGAACGAGATTGAAATTAAAAATGCAGCAGGCGATGGATTTTCACACTCATCCAATGGTTTTTCCTATTCATGTTATAACGGATCTATGACTAGGACATTAAATGGGAATATAGATGCTAAGAGAGGAATGAGGGGTACAGTAATTTTTGACGAAAGTGGTTTCTTATCAGATGAAATGATGAATGTTTATGGTGCATTTGCTGTTGTAAATAAAAGCTTAAAAACTGGTAAGGATGTTGATGGTAATTCAATAGATCCCATTCGCCAAAGATGTTTACCAAGAGATTTATCATATCAGAAATATTATATAAGTTCAGCTTCTTCAACTGATACTCAGTTTTGGAGACTGTATCGTGACTTTTCTAAACAGCAAATCATGGGAAATCCAGATTATTGTGTTTTACATATAGATTGCGAACAAGCATTTAAACCAACTCTTAGGGGAGAATTAGTCACCCCTCTTCTATCTCGAAATACTGTTGAATCGGAAATGAGAACAAATCCCGAAAAAGCAAGGCGTGAATATTATTGTATTTTTACTACTGATGCTGGTACTGATGCGATTATTCGTAGAGGTGTTATTACACGAAATGAAGAAACTAGGAAACCGCTTTTATACAATGATACAGGTGATAAAAAGTTCGTCATTACATATGATCCTGCAAGAAGTAGAGATAATTCAGTAATTCTTGTTGGTGAAATTTATGAATATGAACAGGTTGATGGAAGTATCGACACAAGAATGAGATTGGTAAATTGTATTAATCTTATTGATGTTGGTAAAAAAATCAAATCTCCTATGCAAACACCAGATCAGATTGAATATTTAAAAAAAGTAATTCTTGATTATAACGGTGGAGCTGACGCATATGGAAATATTGTTGGTGTATACATTGATGCAGGTAGCGGCGGATCTGGTGTTAATATAGCTGATTATTTAATGCCAGATTGGACAGACTCTGCTGGCATTGTTCATAGAGGCTTAATTGACAAAGAATATTCTGCTGATTATGTTAAGAAATTTCCTAATGCGGTAGACAAAGTACATCTTATGTCTCCTGCTGGTTATAAATCTGAAATGTATGAAGCAATGATTGAATTAATGAATCAAGATAAAATCAGCTTTACCGCACAATATGATCACAAAGGCTATCTCACTGTTTTCGATGTTGATGAAAAGAAGCTGGCTAAAGAGAAAGAAAGAATTTCTACCGAACTCAGGAAGCAAAAAGTTAATGAGAAAGAATTTGAAACTAAGCTTAATGAAGAGTTAGAAAAAATAGAATCAGTTAATACCAAAACTATTAAACTTGATTGGCAAGATGAAATAGCTCTTGCTAATATTGATGCTCTTAAAGAAGAACTTGTGAATATGGTTCGTAAAAAGCGTGATTCTGGAAAGGATTCGTTTGAACTTACACCTGAGAAGGCTAATAAGCTCCATGATGATCGTGCCTTAATTTGTATAGGGTACTTTGTAATAAATGTAGATAAATTACAAATAGAAAATTTTCTCTGATTAATTGGGAAAGTCCAGAAGTGGATAACCCACAGCAAGCGTAATGGTAGCTGCAACGACTAAGTGAGAAAACTTCATTCTACAAATTATATATGAAGATGCGATAGTCTGAACTCGTAATATAACTTAAAAATGAAATACGAGAATTAAGGTCGAGTGTAAAGACACTCTTGGAAGTACCTTAATCGCCTATTAAATATATCAGTTAAAGGAAGTGATACTATAACTGGTATTTATATGATAAAAAATGTTAAAAATAACAAACTATATATTGGTCAATCTACAGATATAAAAAATAGATGGGTGCGACATAAATCTGAATTGAATAACAATCGTCATATTAACAATCATCTTCAATTTGCATGGAACAAATATGGAGAAGATTGTTTTATTTTTGCCGTAATTGAAGAATGTTCTGTCTCTGAATTAGATGAGCGTGAGAAATTTTATATAAACAAATATAATTCTATGAGTAATGGATATAATTTGTGTGAAGGTGGAAATGGAATTCGTGGTTATAAACATACTGAAGAAGAAATAGAGAAGATGAGAATGATTCAAAATCCTAAAACATTACTTCAAATTAATAAAAATTTAGAAATTGTTAATAAATGGCATGGGGTATCACATGCCTCAAAAATTCTTGGTTATTCAAAAAGAAATATAGAATTATGTTGCAACATGGTTTATGGACATAAAACTGCATACGGATATTATTGGTTTTATGAAGATGACTTCAATAATAATAAAATAGATTGGAATTATTATACATCAAAGCAAAAGATTAATTATGATGGAAAATATGTTGTTCAAAAAGATTTAGATGGGAATATTTTATCTACCTTTAAATCTATAATGGAAGCACACAGAATGACTAATATTAATAGACAATCTATTCAATATTGTTTACAAGGAAAACAGAAAACAGCAAAAAATTATATTTTTGAATATATTTAATAGGTTTAAAAGTAACAGAATGATACAGCATGTATGGCTTCTTATGCACTTATGTGTGAGCGTAGAAAAGCTATCACTCAAAAGAAACGTCCTGAAACAGATTCAAAAACTCTTTTATCTAAACTCCCAATCCGTCAACCATCACATTCATCATCGTTCTCAAAGCGATTCTAATAAATCAAATAAACTCACATGAAAATAAAAAATCTCAAAGAAAAGGAGGTGTTTACTACATAAATGGCACAACCAAAAAAAGAGATGTCAGAAACATCTCCTAAAACAACTACTACCAAGCGACAACCTACGGCTGCTGAACGAAAGCAGTATATGGAAAAGCTTGAAGCACAAAAACAGAAATTTGCCGAAAGCAAACAGGCATTTAAGCAAGTTCGTGATGTAACCAAAACAGTTCGACAGACAACTATTAGTTCTTATAGTAAAGATGATGTCATCAGATACTTACAGAATATAGACAGTTATGAATCTGAATTACGTGGATTATCACGTTATCTCTTCTATCGTTCTCAGGTTTATTTCAGATTGATTATGTATAACGCTACAATGTTTGATTTGAATTCAAGATATGTTGTTCCTACATATAATCCCATTGAAGATAATGATAAAGAAACAATCCTAAAAGATTATTATGAAACATTACAGGTCTTAGACAGGATGGATTTACAAAACAGTTTACTTCCTATGTTAATTAACAACTTCATCGAAGATGTTTATTATGGCTGTTGCTGGATAGACGAGACAGGTATTTTCATATTAAAAATACCACCTGAATATTGTAGGATTTCAGGAAAATATTTCACAGGTGATTTTTCATTCAGTGTGGATATGAGTAATTATAAAAAGTTTGAAGATGTTCTTGAATTCCTTGGAGAACCATTGAGTTCTATGTATAAAGCTTATGGTGGTGATAGTAAAAATAAATGGCAACCTATGCCAGATGAATATGCTTTATGTACAAAGTCAAGAATGGAGTCTTGGGAAACAATTGTACCAATTTACAGTGGACTATTCATTGATTTAATTGGGTTGCTTAATTTGGCTGATGTACAAGCTGTGGCAGATGAACAACAAATTTATAAATTGATTACTGCTACTATTCCAACATTATCAGGTGCAACAGATCCCGATGCATGGTCTGTTAATATTGACTTGGCTGTAGATTATTATAACAAGATGGTTGAAAGTTTACCTGATTATGTAGGTGCTGCAATTACCCCTATCCCACTTGACACTATTTCATTCTCTGACGACCAATCTACTGATACAACAAAAGTTCAAAAGGCTACAAAGGAAGTTTTAAATACTTCTGGTGGAGCACAGATTTTGAACTCTTCTACTATTAGTGGTGCTGAGGCATTCCGTTCAGCAACTCGTGCTGATACAGAATTTGCAATTTCAGCGTTACTTGGTCAGATTCAAGGTTGGACAAATCGTATGCTTGGTTATCAAGTTTCTAATCCTGCTAAAGTGAAATTCTTTGAAGTATCAGCATATACCAAAGACGCTTTTAAGGAATCATTACAGAAAGATTTACAGTATGATGCAACAAAAATTCTTGCGATCAACGCACTTAATGGTATTAGCGAATTAGATACATTATCACTTGCATTTTTAGGTAATGACATTCTTGATTTACCAAACAGATTTAAGGTTCTTACTTCTGCTAATACAGTTTCAAATAGCTCTGATGGAACAAAACCAGAGGTTTCTGATACACAGATTTCAGATGAAGGAAGTAAAACTCGTGACCAGAATAAGAATGATAATTAGGAGATAAAAGGATGAAACAGAATTTTATAAAAACTACAGATACTTCTACTGCTGAGAAATTATCTTCTCTTGGTTTTCAGAAGATTGATGTTACTAATGGTATTTATACCTTTTTGAATTCTGGAAAAATTCAGTTTTCAAATGATGATATAGATAAAAGAAAAATTCAGTATAGTAATATGCTGAGTATTTAGCACTCTCCTATCTGAGTGCTTATTAATAATTCAGAAAGGAGGAAATAATGCAAAAGAAATATTTTACAATTGAAGATTTAATTAGTTTCTGTAAGCATAAGAAAATGTATAATTTTTCTTCAAAGGAATCTGGTAAACCACTTTATGTACAAGCAATTCAAGATTTTTCTTCTACTGATATAGAAAAAGCAGAAGATAATAAATTATATGCTAAAGTGCGTGTTTGCCATACATTACTTAATCGTAATGGTAGTTACATATCTGAAGATTCTATGAAGGCTGCAATGCCAAGTCTAAAATATTCTCCACTGCTTGCAAACATTCATCAATTGGATGACGGTTCTTGGGATTTCCATTCTCACGATTACCATATAGAAACAGACGAAAACGGTAATGAAATAACTGTATATGATGAAAAACAGGTTGGTACTTTTACATCAGATGAACCTTATCTCGAATATGACAAAGATATGGATAAAACATATGTCGTTGCTCGTGTAGCAATTCCAGAATCATATACTCGTTGTGCAGACATCATTCGTGAAAAAAATGGAACAAAGGTGAGCTGTGAGCTGATTGTATACGAGTGTTCATACAATGCAAAAGAAAAATATCTACAATTAGATGATTTTGAATTTGCAGGATGCACTTGCTTGGGAGCTGAGAAAGATGGAACACCTATTGGTGAGGGGATGCTTGGAAGCAAAATTACACTCGAAGATTTCAGTGAAGAAAATAACAGTCTAATTAAATTTAACGAAAAAATGGTTGAATTACAAGCACGACTTGAAAAATTAGAGACTGCTTGTTTTGACAATAAAAATAATTCTAAGGAAGGAGGAAACAACGTCAATATGAATAAATTTGAAGAGTTATGTCAGAAGTATGGAAAGACAGTTGATGATATTACATTCGATTATGAAAATATGTCAGACGAAGAATTAGTTGAAGCATTTGCAAAAGCATTTGATGATACTGATACTACTGATGGCACTACAGATAATACTTCAACGGAAGATACTCCTTCTACAGACGAGGGTGTAGAACCAACTAATGATGAATCAACTGAATCTACTAAAGATGATAGCAAGGAGGATTCAACTACAGATGAATCAATTACTACTCCATCAGATGATGATGAAGTCAAGAAGAAAGTAGATAATTCTGTATCTAATAATACTGTCGAATATTCATTTGTGAAAGATGGAGAAATTAAAAAGTTTGCTGTATCTTTACAGGATAAAATCTATGCTATTCAGGATTTAGTAAACGCTACATATGCAGAGGCAGATAATACATATTATGGTGTCACTGTTTATGATGATTATGTAATCATGTGTGATTGGTGGTCAGGAAGATATTATAAGCAGACTTATGATTCTAAAGAAGACAACTATTCTCTTACTGGTGACAGAGTTGAAGTATATGTTGAGTTTGTTACTGCTGATGAGCAGAAAGAACTTGATGATATGCGTTCAAATTATGCTGAATTAAAAGCATTCAAGGAAACTGTAGAGAAGAATGAGCTTCATGAAAAGCGTGAAAAAATTCTTGCAGACGAGAGATACGAATCTATTTCTACAAAAGATAAAGAAGGAAATTTTGTGAATAAAGATTTTGCTGAACTTTATAAGAATATGGATAACTATTCTCTTGCTGAACTTGAAACACAGGTTAAGGTAATCCATTCTGATTTTATTGCAGAACATTCAACTTTTTCTGCATTGACAGAGGAGAAGAAATCAACTTCTAAGAAACAGTTCGCTAACCCATCTAAAGTTGTTAAATCAAGTAGATATGGAAAATTGTTTCAGAACAAATAAATAGGAAATTAAATAATCACTTTTTTTGTTAGGTCGCTTTTATAAAGCGGTCTTTTTTATTTTATCAAATTTAAGGAGGAAAAAATAATGGCTTTACGTTATTCAATTGAACAGCATCATGTTTGCTTCCCTACTAAAGTCCTTTCTGAGCGTGTAGGTAGAACATTAAACATGGTAATTAAGACAGATACAGACAATGGTACTGTATGCGGAAAAGGTAAATATGTATCTTTTGATCAGTATGAGGTTGCTGACGCACCTACTACTTTTGAAGGCGAAATTCTTGAGCAGGCTGCCGATGGAAACTGGTATGTAGAAGTTAAGAAGATTGATCCTAATGCACCAGCAATTTTAATTTATGAAGTTCCTACTATTGCAGAAAACTATAACTCTAAGTTTACTGCTACAGCTAATTTCTTCAACGAAGCAAGTGCAAGTAGAACAAAGACTGTTAGAGGTTTTGTTCTCGGTGTAACAGATGTATATGAGCTTAGTGCAGATGCTTTTGATGGTACACCTGTTGCAGGTAAGAAGGTAACTATCGAAGCTGGTAGCCAGAAACACAAGGTTGGAGTCTAAGAAGGGAGGATAAAATATAATGAGTAGAATGAATTTTACTGCACATGTAATGAATGTGTTTAAAGAAATGGAAACATCTTATGATGAAATTAAGAATCTTATGTTTGATTTATATAAGGGAGAACTCGATGAGGGTATTTCTAAGAAGGATGCTGAGGATAAGCTTCGTGAAATGTCTCTTAAAATCTTTGGTTTAACAAAGGACGCTAAGAAGAGAGAACGTATTCGTGCTTACGAAGAGTTTGGAAGACAGTTCTTCAATGTTATCGAAGAGGTAACAGACTGGACAGTATCTACAGGTCTTAAAGAGAACGAATGGTTCAATGAGCTTGTAAACTATAGAAATCTTAATGATGGTGATGAAAACTTATTCAAGAACGAGCATGAGGAAGTAATTCTTTCTGTTGCAAGAATGGGTAAGAGACACCATGATACAATGCTTCAGAGATTACCAGAAGGTGAAACTTACTCTGTTGAGACTGATCTTTATGGTGCTGCTGTTGGTGCTGATATCGACAAGTATTTAATTGGACAGGAAGATTGGACAAAGCTCATTGATGCTATTACAAAGGCATTTGTAGTTATGGTTCAGGATCTTATTTTTGCTGAGGTACTTAATGCACCTAAGAAACTTCCTGTACAGACAGGTTTTGTTGAGAGTGGTGCTTTAAATACAACAAACAGAGCTAAGTTCAATAAGGTACTTCAGAATGTATCTGTTGCTAATGACAATGCAGAAGTTGTTATTATGGGTACAATGGTAGGTCTTCAGGAGCTTGAGAATCTTGTAAATGTAAACTGGATTGCTGCTTCTCAGAAAGAGGCTGTTGCTTCTATGGGAAGACTTGGTAATTATGGTCGCTATCGTCTTGTTGAAATCCCACAGAGATTTGCTAGAAATGATGTAACAAAGACTATGTATGATGATGATACACTTTGGATTTTTGCTTCTGGTGACAATAAGATGGTTGATATGGTCGATGTTGGTGAAACAATTATTGACGAAATCACAGACAGAGGTGAGGCTAATAGTAATATTGCAGACCTCATGAAGTATGAAGTACAGAGAGAGCTTGGTGTTGCTACTCGTCTGGGACGTTACTTCGGTCAGTGGAAAATCACTGAGGACTAATTAAATATAACACTTATAGGAGAGTATTTTTATACTCTCCTATTTTAACGGATAGAAAGGAATTTATTTATGGCTTACACAAAGAAAACTGTTATTAAAACAGAAGATAATACAGTTAAGGCAGAAACAAAATCGACTGCAAAGCCAAAGAGAACTTTTACTGATTCTGATTTTATTTTATGTCGTTCAGTATGGTTTGGTGGTTTAAATGTTACATGTCAGTCTGGAAATGCATATGAGTTTAAGGATTATGGAACAACTTGCGAGATTAATTATAGAGACTTAATTACTCTTATTCGTAAAGGTTCTGAACATATATTTCTACCTAGATTTGTAATTGAGGATGATGATTTGCTCGATGATTTCCCATCAATTAAAAATGTATATGACAATATGTATACAGCGGAAGATTTGTTAGGAATTTTAGATTTACCAAATAGCAGAATGAGAACAGAAATTGAAAAGCTTCCTATTGGAGCAAAAGATGTTTTAGGTCAGATGATTGCAGGTGAAATTGCAAATGGACATCTTGATAGTATTTCAAAGGTAAGAACATTAAGTGAGATTTTTGATTCGGATTTTGATTTAATTAGTAAATTATTTGTTAAGTAAAAGGAGGCTCATAATGACGCTTCCATACGAAATAATTTTTTCACGAACAAGAGGACGTATTTCAGATCCGAAAGAACTCTCTCTTGATGAAAATGATTTGCTTGAAATATATACAGAGCGATTAAGTAATGTAATCTCTAATCCAAGAGTGCGTAGACTATTCTCTTCTCTCACACTCGATGATGAAATTCAACAGTTGGATTTTACACTGAATAATTCAGTAGATGAAACTGCTGATATGAATTTTGTTGTAGGAATTCTTGTACTTGGAATGACAATTGAGTGGTTACAGCCACAGGTTGATTCTATTATGCACACATCAGTAATGATAGGTGGTAAGGAAGAAAAGAAACTACTCGACAACCATAAAAATATGATTGACCGTCTGGATTCTATGAAAACTGAATTGAATAAACGTATTCGTGATTACGGATATATGTACAATTCCTATATCAACACGGAGTCTTAATATGCAATACATATATGGTGACTTTACAAACAAGCAAATCAACGAAGCAGTTCGTGCGATGCATGGTGACATTCACAAGCTACTGCTCTATAAAGACAAGACAATTGAAGAGAAAATATTTGAAGATGACGAAGCATTTCTCGTCTTCTTTGAGAATGTTATGTTTAAATTAGGTGGCACAAAAACTTTATTTAATGATAACGGACTTATGGTAACTCTTATGGCAACTTTACAAGGTGCTATGGATAATTTCAAGAGTGACCATTTTAGTTACAAAAAATTCCGTAGGGCAATCTTGGATTCTCACGGATATATTAAGCAGATGTTTGAGGAGGTGGATTGCGATGCCGAGTCTACAGACAGCTAGGCGTATCGCACACGCCAAGAATAACGGAGCTAAAACGATTGGTCAGATATATAAGGAACAGTCTGATTGGGCGATGGAACAGACTTGGGATAATGATATTCAGAGTAAAATCTGTTATATATATGACTTCTATCATGATGATCAACCACGATTAGCTGAAGGTATGACATATGAGAATACAACTAAAACACGAATAGACGCAAAGTTTATTGTTAAGTCATATCAGTCAATGGATAAAGACCAAATTGATTATTATGTTCAGTTTCGTCCTTCACAGTCAATTCGATTTTCAGAAGATGATGAATTATATTATTTTGAAACCAATTATAAGACTACTTATGGTAATACATTCCCAATTGGATTATATTTGGATATTCCAGATGATAGAAATGTTTATCACAAATGGTTAATCTGTCGAGAGGAAAAAGCAAATCAATTTCCAAAATATCTTGTTCTTCCATGCGACTATGAATTGTGTTGGATTGAGACAAATGGTAAAGACAGAATTAAGCGTAGAATGTGGTCGGTTTTAAGAATGCAGTCATCTTACACAATCGGACAGTACACGGATCATGTGTTTACAAGAACAGATAATCAAAATAAAATCTGGCTACCGCTTAATAAACTTACAGAGAAATTCTGGTACACCAATAGTGAAGATACTACAATGAGAATTGTTGTAAGTGCTCCTACTGAGCACCCCCTAATATGGGCGTGTACAAAAATTGAGAATATCCAGCCTATAGGCATTCAAAAACTTACAATCTATCAAACTGTTTGGTCTGACAATAGAGATTATATCGAAAAAGATTCTGATGGTAACATTATTGGTATGTGGGCTTCATATTTCGATTCAGAAATCGCCCCAACAGATCCGACTACTCCAACCACTCCACCATCTTCTATTACAGCAAGAATTTCAGCATCCACTTCAACAATTAAAGTTGGTGGCTCTTATAAAAATCTTACAGTAAATCTATTTAATGATTCCAATGAAGATATAACAACTGAATATGCTGACGCAACCTTTACATGGACTTGCTCTATTGATAACGAAGATTGGACAGATAAAGTTACATGGCGAGCTGGTACAGAGTACAACCAAAAGAAAGTAAAGTTTCCTAGTGGCAATTCTGTTATCGGCAAAATATTGTCTGTTAAGTGTAAAATTGTTAAGGATAACTTGCCGATTGAATCTGAAATTTTGCAGTTAGAATTAACTGAATAGGAGGTGTTTTATGGCAGAAAAATTAGTTACAAAGGATGATTTGTTGAATAAACTTCGTGCATATAACAACACTCCTGATGATGAAAATATTTTATATAAAAAAAAGATAGAAAAGGCTTTATTATCAAATCCTTGTTTACTTTATGCACTCAATGAAAAAACGTTAGAGTCTGAACTTTTTGATGATGATGGTAATATCAATTGGGAATGGAATGAAGAAAAGAAGGAATACGAGCCTCTTGGAGAATGGGATAGATATTTTTCAGATACAGCAGGCGATGGAAATATACTTCCGTATTTATTTATTCCAGACACTCAGACAAAAGTACGAAATTATCTTTGTTATCAAGTAAGTTTTCAAGACACAGTTAGATATCAACATGGGTTAAAAGATACATTAGTTACATTTACTATCTTTGTACATGGCAACGATAGAATGGATAAATTAACAGGTATTCCAAGGCATGATTTAATTGCTTCTATTATAAGAGAACGATTTGCATGGTCTAATATCTTTGGAATGCAAACATATCTCATATCTAATCGTGAGTCCACAACAGATAATAATTATCTTGTACGTACTCTTGTGTTCCAACTTACAGATTTAAATAGTAAGGTTCAGACACCTTATGGTGGACAATCACAGATGATGAACTATCAGTTAAGGCGGTGATATTATGGCACAGCAAGATACTGATATGTTAGACGGGCTTCAAGCTGCTGTCATAGCCGAAGCACAAAAGAAAAAAGAGAATACACAAGAATATAAATTTGATCCACTTAAAATGTATTTTAAAGAAGATTACTTTGTTAAGGGTATTCGCATTGTGCAACCGACTATAGGCAATATTCTCAATATCGGTGAGTCAAAATTTTATTCTGGTCTTTCGCCTTTTCTGTACAATTCTACTTCTATTCGTGTAATGTTATGGGATTTACCTCAACGAATAGATTGGTGTAAAGTAAAAGATATCGAAGTGTTTGGAATGTTAAAAAGCACAACAGATACTGATAATTCTGCAATTCAATTATTATTTCCAGATTATAGAATTGAACATATGCAGTTAATGCAGTTTCAAGAAAAAGATTCTGACAAACCTCAGTTATGCTTATATGATTCTGAAAATAATTTTATTTTAAAAGAATCTGAATATATGGAAATAGCAGAATATATTAGAACTCTGCTTAAAATACACCCAAAAATAGAAAAAGCAAAAGGTAAAACAACAAAACAATGGATGATAGATGAAGATAGAATGAATATGGCACAACAAGAAGTTAAAAACTCTTCTACTCTTTTACCTCTTATATCAGCGTGTATCAATCATCCTGGTTTTAAGTATAAATTACAGGAATTAAGAGATGTTGGGATTTATGAATTTATGGATTCTGTTCAAAGATTGCAGATATATGAATCTACCCATGCACTTATGAGTGGAATGTATAGCGGTTTTTGTGATACATCTAAAATTTCAAAAGAACAATTTAATTTCATGCGTGAAACACATGAATAAGCAAGATTAGAGCGATTTGTATCGCTCTTTTTTAATACAAAAAAAATAAAATTTAAGGAGGAATTTAGATTATGGCATTTAAGTTAGGTGACGTAATTATTGACCGTCTTCAGTTCGGTTATGGTGCTACAAAGACTAAAGCTCTTTATGCACTTACACAGTTGACAAATGCAACTATTGATATCACTGCTGATTCAACAGATATCAAGGATAAAGATGGCAACTTAATTTATAGAAAGTATTCAGGTAAGAGTGGTGAAGTTACTGCTACTAATGCATTCATGAACCTTTCTGTAATTGAAGCTATTTCTGCACAGGACGCTGAAATTGCCTCTGATTCTAGTACAATTGTTATGCCTATTTTTAAGATTGTAAAAGCAGGTGAAACACTTGATATTACAGATGCTGTCGAGGATTCATTTATTGTAAATGCACTTTCAGCAAATGGTTCACTTGGAAAGGCTTATACAAAGGGTTCTGCTGTTTCTGCAACAGAGTTCAAGGTAGATATAGAAACAGATCATAAGCTTACACCACCATCAGATCCAGAGGAAATACAGTATCTCATTAAGTTTAAGAAAAATGTTAAGAGTGGTGCTAAACTTACAATTTCTGGTGATAAATATCCAAAGGCTCATGAGTTATACTTTAAGGCTCTTGCAGTTGATAAATGTGAAATTGGAAGCTATCGTGGTTGCATTATCCATATTTCATCATTCATGCCAAGTCCAGAAGTAAGCCTTGCACTTCAGGGCGGAGATTCACAGACAATGGATTATAAGGGTGCAATCCTTACAAATGCTTGTTCTACATCTCAGGATATGGTTGAAATCTACTTTGTAGATGAGGAAGAAGAAGTCTAATCTTTATAACCAAAACATATTTAGAAGAGTGGTTTCCCACTCTTCTATTATATTTAAGGAGATGAATGAATGAGTAAGAATGATTTAAGAATGTGCTGTGTTTGCCATGAGGAGTATTCATTTTGCCCAGTTTGTAATCCAGAAGACAGATTAAAACCTACATGGCATTTTGCTTATTGTAGTGAAAATTGCAAAGACATTTACAATATTACTTCTTCATTTGAAAACGGTAGGTTATCAGATATTGAAGCAAAAGTAAAATTAGAAAAACTCGATTTAAGTAAAAAAGAATATTTTGGTGAAAGTTATCAAAATTCTATTGCTTCAATTATGAAGGCAAAAACACAAGTTATTAAGAAAGAAAATAAAAAGGCAGAAGTTAAATCTGTCAAAAAGGATATTATTACAAAAGTCGAAAACGAGGCTGAAAGTGATGTTGAACAGTGATTTTGAAAACTCTAATAGGGGAATATAACATTACTGTTTAATGCTATATTCCCCTATTTTTTACGAATATTGTATGGAACGAAAGGATAATATGGTTAAAACAAATTTAAAACCAAGGGATTATTTACCACATGAAGCGGTTAGAATTATTAATCCCAAACAGTCTCTTCTTTATATAAAAAATGGTGTATATCCTATAGATATGTATGCAAGTATTGATGATAAAACAAATAATTCAATTCTTGCAATGGTATTTTTAAAAGAAGACACCGCTGATGTATATAAAAAGTGGTGCAATTATGAATTAAATTAGGTGGTGATTGAATGTTCTTAGATAACGCGGCAACAACTCCACTAAAACTAGAAGTTAAAAATTATATCATATCTCTTTTAGACACATATCAAAATCCATCTTCATTGTATCAATCTGGTGTTAATGCAAAACAGATAATTAATACGGCAAGAAATAATGTTGCCAAATTCATTAATGCAAATCCAGAAAATATTATTTTTACATCTGGCGGTTCAGCCAACAATACGCTTTTTATCAAAGGTTGTACTCAGAAAAATAAATATAGAGTGTTGTACTCTCCTACTTCTCACAAATCGGTGTTGAAATGTGTAGAATCACTCAAATATAAGTGTCCACTCAAAGTTGATCACACGGGAAGAATAGATATTCAAGATCTTAAGGAGTGTCTATCATCTGATACAATGAAGAAGCTTGTAGTCATAGAATATGCTAATTCTGAGATAGGAACTATTCAAGACGTAAAACAGATTATTGAAATGTGTCATTTTTATAACGCAATAGTCTATGTAGATTGTACAGGTTCTATTAGTCAAATCCCTGTATATATAAGAACTTTAGATGTTGATGGTATAGGATTCTCAGCACATAAACTTGGAGCATTAAAAGGTACTGGTGTTTTATACAAAAAGTCATTTATTGAACTTGAACCTCTTATATATGGTTCTCAGGAACAAGGCTTATTTGCTGGCACTGAAAATGTAATAGGTATAGCTGCACTTGGTAAAGCAGTCGAGAATCATGATTACTCCTCTATTAAATCTAATAATCGTGATTATATTTATAATTATATAAATAATAATATTCCAGATTCATATTTAGTTGGTGCTGATTTGAAGCATAGATTACCGCATAATTTATATATATGTTTCAAGGGTATTGAAGGTGAATCATTAATGACATTACTTGATATGAACGGATATCAGGTGTCAACTGGAAGTGCTTGTACAAGCGGAGATTTGACACCATCTTCCACTCTATTGACTATTAAAACGAACAAAGAAGATATAAATAGTTGTATAAGAATTACATTAAATGGTGAAGAAGAGATTGCTGAACTAAATAAGTTTTGTGAAGTATTGAAGAGATGTGTAGAAACATTAAGACAATTGAAAAAATAAGGAGGAAATAAATTATGAAGGAAGTTATTCAGAATATAAATTGGTTAGAACTTTTATCTGCAATATGGACAATTGTATTAGTACCTATCTTGACTAAGTTATACTCTTATCTCAAAGATAAAAAGCTTGATAAATATGCTGATATTCTTTATGCAGAAGTTAAGAAGGCTGTTAAGTCTGTATATGAGACAGAAGTTAAAGATATTAAGGGTACTGCCGATTGGACACCCGAAAAGCAGGCAGAAGTTAAGGCTGTTGCAAAGGAAAAGGCTATTCAGGCTCTTAATACTATTGTGTATAAGTCACTCAAGGAAGCTAATAGTGATTTCGATGATTATTTGGATTCACTCATTGGGACTGCTCTATACGATGTCAAACATGAATAAAGAAGGGATGGTATATATGAGTGGGATCTATAGAAAAACTTGCACATATTGATTATTTATTAGTCATTCTTGGGTTCTTTGCTATCTTATTCGCAGCTAAAGAAATTATCGAAATATTCGGTTATTTTAAAAAGAAATTTCGCATTAAAACAGGAAACGAAGAAGATAAAGAAACTGTTGAAAATCGTATTAAAACGCTTGAAAAACATGATAATTGGCAGTACCAAGAAATTCAAAAAATATCTAGAGGCATTGATGATATTAAAGACAATCTTGTACAAAAAGAGATATCTGATATTCGATGGGAACTTCTTAATTTTTGTTCTGCTCTTACAGGTGGGCAGAATTATAATAGAGAAGCTTTTGAACATATTTTTCGAACTTATGAGCAATATGAAAAAATACTTGCTGATAATCATATGACTAATGGATATATCGTAGAATCAATGAAGGCAGTTAGAGAAATATACCACAATAAGCTTGTTAATGGTGATTTCAATTAGATGATATTTCTACCACAGTAAAAATTTACCATGATAAAATTTGTATAAACAAAATATACATACACATATTAACATTATGGAAAATAAACTGTGGTATTATAGAAATCAGAAGGCATTAACATTACAAGAGTTATCAAGACTTAGCGGAATATCTGTTGCAGCTCTAAATAAAATTGAGAATGGAAACACAAAGGATATACTTCTTAGCAATGCTATTACTCTTTCTCACGTTCTTAATGTTGATATATATGAGTTATTTTGTATCGAAAATTGAGGAGGAAGAATGAGTATGGAAAGTATGTTTTATAACTTAATATGTGAGGAATTGTGTATAACTGGCGGTAAGGTTATACATATAGACACTAATGTTGGAAGTCTTGAAGAAGTACACAAGATAGTAACTGACAATGCTGATAAATACCCAAATGGAAAATGGGAATTATACCCTATGCAATTAGCGGTGTAAAAACAATTAAATATAAAAACTTTCAATGAGAACGAGTCTAATTCAGGCTCGTTCTTTTATTTTATCTAAAAATAATAAAGGAGGAAATTATGGCTTATAGAATTATAGATGTGTCAGACAATAATGGACAGCTAGATTGGGATACAATTAAGTCAAGTATTGATGGTGGTGCAATCATCAGGATCGGTTTTGGTTCTGATTTTGAATCTCAGGATGACAAACAGGCAATTAGAAATATGCGTGAATGTGAAAGACTCGGTATACCTTATGGTGTGTACATATATTCTTATTGTCTTAATATAGAAGAAACAAGAAGTGAAGCAGCTCATATATTAAGAATGATTCAGGGATTTAATCCTGTTCTTGGTGTATGGTTTGATATGGAAGATGCTGATGGATATAAAAGAAATCATGGTCTTGTTCCCGAACAAAATGGTGAACTTCTCACAGATTTTTGCGTAGAATTCATGCAGATTATTAAGGATGCAGGATATAAAACGGGTGTTTACGCAAATTATAGTTATTTTACTAATGTATTAAATAATGGTAGATTAATGTCTTTTGAAGGATTTAACAGATGGCTTGCACATTGGGGAATAGATGAACCTTCGATGGATTGTCTGTTGTGGCAATATACATCAGATGGTTATATTGAGGGAGTTTCATATTATACTGAAACACCTATATATGATGATAATGGTGTTTCAACGGGTGAGACAACAACTGAACTTCATCATAGATTTGATATGAATTATTATTATGGAGAATTACCTAATGTTGAACCAGTTATTCCATCTGAACCAACTGAAGATAACTCTGAATCAGATGATATTGAAACAAAATATCATGTAGGAGATTATGTGTCATATCATACAATTTATGCGTCTTCTACTTCCGAAAATGGATTAACACCTTCAATTACAGGGGGTACAATTACTAATATTATTGCATCTGCAAGAAATCCATATCTTATCAACGGTGGTACAGGCTGGATTAATGATGATTGTATTGTTGAAAATAATGATGAAAATACTTCTGAACCAGAATCGCCTGACGTAGAAGAACCTACAGGTCTTACTCATTCTGTTGGCGAATATGTCACATATTCAGCACTCTTTGCTTCTTCAACTTCCGAAGAACCACTTAACCCACTTTATACAGATGGAACTATTACAGCTATCGCTGAAGGTGCGAGAAATCCTTATCTTATCGAAAATGGTAGAGGTTGGGTAAATGACTCTGTTATTAATGGCAGTTCTGCACCAGAAAATACTTATGAAGAACCATCTTATGATACATATGAAGTTGAAAGCGGAGATTGTCTTTCAGCCATTGGTGATAAGCTTGGTGTAGATTGGTATTCTATTGCAGAAGCTAATGGTATCGGAGAACCATATACTATTTATCCAGGTCAGTCTCTTATTATACCTAGATAGTATACTAATAATAAAGAAAGTGTGGTTTCTTAGTAATTTTGAAGCCACACTTTTATTTATTCAAAATGTTTTTACCACTCCCTAGCCATGTGGTAAGGGCATTTTTTAATTTGGAGGGTGTGTGGCTAGACCACTCTCCTACCCTTAATCAAGAAAGGAATGAAAGATATAAAACTTATTTTAAATATGGATGTAGTGAATAGATATAATGAATATTATTTTTCTCAACATCCAAAAGCAAAGAAGAAACAAATAGAACATCCCTATCACCCCTCAATAAATGTTTGGAGTATAAAACCAAGAATACAAATGAATGCATTAAAACAATCATGGAAATCATTCATTATTTGGTGGATTAAAGATTTGGGATATGAAAATATGCACTTAGATAATGTAGATATTGAGTACGATATTTATCATCCAACTAAGAGAAGAACTGATCCCGATAACTTTTCACCAAAATTTATCCACGATGGTTTTGTGGAATCAGGATTCTTGGTTGATGATGATAGAGAGCATTTACATAGTCTTACTATTAGATGCCATGTGGATAAAGATAATCCAAGAACAGAAATAAATATTATACAGAGTTAAAAGAGAATAACAGAATATGAATAAGACATTAAAGGTATATCAGGTAATTAATATAAATTCAAGAATTAAGAATGTAATCGAGGGCGAATCAGTAATTAATGCTGCATTTAAGTTTAAGTTGCTCAGATTATATTCAGAGATTCAGGGAGTTGTAAAAGATTTTGAAATAACCAAAGACTCTCTTGTAAATAAATATGGTAAGGATGTTGTTGATGAAAATGGTGAAATTGTTCCTAATCAAAAGAGGATTAGTCCTGAAGACGAAAATTGGAAAGATTTTATTAAGGAGATTGATGCGGTAAGCGATTCTGATGTAGATGTTAATTTCACACCTATCAGTGTAGAAGAATTGTTTGGTGTGGGATTAGATACTGATGCTTGTGCTGATTTAATACCGATTGTTGAAGAATAATTTATAAAGGAGAAAAAGGAATATGAAAATTTTAGAATTTGTAGAAAGATACAATAACATGGCAACTCAGCAGTTAAAGGATAGATTCGTTAAGGATGAAGTTAAAATCATCCCGTATGTTTCAATCATTAAAAAAGATGCTTACGCACAGTTAATTGTAGATAAGACAACATTTGAGCAGGAATCTTATGATGATAACGGAGTAACAAAATATCGTAAAACAGATAAGATTAGAGTAAATTCTGTTGCTCAGTATGTACAGTTTTGTCGTGCTGTGATTGAATTATATACCGATCTTGAGATTGACGAGGATGATAAAGGATTCATCAAAGGGTATGATGCACTTAAATCATCTGGTTTATTTGATATTTTAATGGTTGGCTCTGATAAAACTGATCCACTTATTCCTATAAGTGAATTAAGTGAATTTAAAACCATTTTAACAATGAAGCAGTCAGACACTCAGTTTAATGAGACAACTACTCAGGCGTTTATTAGCAAACAGATTGGAAGGATTTCTGATTTGGCAAATGCTACTCTCGCACCGCTTATGGATGTTGTAAGTAAGAAACTCGAAGAGATTCCAAAAGAAGATTTAGATAAGGTTGTTGAGTTTGCTAAGAATGGTGGATTTAAAGAGGTATAAGAATATGTATAAAGTAAAATTCGCAATTTTTCCAGAAGATATTTATAAAAGATTGGATCGATCAGAAAAAGAAAGATTTTCAAATGTAGTTTTTACTAAGGCAGAAATTGGTGAAGATGGCGTAGTAGAAATCACGGCAACTTGTACGTCAGATTCAGAAGATGAATCCCCTAAATGCCGCAGAAGATATTTATAATAGGAAATTCAAATTTCTTTTGGAGGATTTATATGATAGGTGGAATATTATACGGACTTCTATGCGGATGGATTCTTACATTATTCAATGTAGATGAAATTTGTATTGAAGTGTTGCAACCAATTATTTCATTTGTATTAACTACTGCACATTACTATTTTGTGTTTGGATTAGTTGGTATGATATATGGAATAATACATAATTAATAAAAGAAAAATAGCACCGTATTTCTACGATGCTATTTCCTGCCATTGACTACTCTCCTGTTGTATAATCTTTGGACTATTGCAATTAGTCAGATTGCATTTCCAAGATAAGGATTGTTTTATAATGGTATTTTTATTTGCTCTATGAATAATTATACTCTTGTTTTTATTATTGTCAAGCAAATATTTTCTCTACTTGTCTTGCTATACCTCAAGAACTTATGCAAACATAGGTTTTGTATTATAGTTTTGTGTAACAGAAGGTGACTGGTCTTCTGCCGTTCTATCTAATTGACAATTCAAGTAGATACTCATATCTGTGGTTATTAAGTAACTTTTGCCATAAGATTATTCATCTTTATGGTCTTTATAAATTGTGTATACGAGTCCTAAGACTGTAACACTTGTAGTAACAATCGAGCAAATAGTTTCTACCAAGATATTAATTCCTTATCTACCTATATTGCCACAGATATTAATATAATAGCATATATTTCCTAGTTTTGGAAGTATTAATTTTTAGGCTCTGTGCGTGTCAAAGCGTATAGAGCTTTTCTTATGGAGAGTGGTGATACTGCTCTCCTATTTTAATGTAAAAATAGTGAAAATTTTGGAGGTGATGAAATGGCAAATATAAGCCCAGAGTTAAAGAAACAGTTACATGCTATTGCACAAAAACAGGCTGAAAAGATAGCAAAGGAATTTGAATATAAAATGACTGAACATTATAGAAGTGTTCTTGATTGGTATTATGGAGAGCCATATCAGACGAATCCTCCACATTATGAAAGAACAAATAATTTAAGAAATTCATATAGAACTTTTATGTTTATTTCATCTAAACAAGTGTCTAGTAGTTTTCTTATTTCAGGAGATGATATGAATGACTATGGTAGAAAATCAAAAATCTCTGGTGAAGATTATTTAAGCAAATTCTTTTTTAATCCATTAGGAACTTGGCATGGTGGTGATTGGCATGGTGGATATGGTGTACCAGCTAATTTCAATGCATACAACGAAATGGTCAATTTTTACAAAGATACAGTAAAAGACTTTAGAAAGAAATATGAAATATAGGAAGGAGAAGTTAAATGGTTGAAGAATTAAAACTTGCCATAAAAATTGATGATGCGACTATTGAGCAATCACTATTGAAACAGTTTGCTAATGCACAAAAAATGGCTGACAAGGTTGTTCTCGATTTCAAAAATGTAAACTTCGATGATAAACAGATTGAAGCCAAATTTAAGGAAATGCAGAAGAAGGCAGGGCAGAATCCGATTGATTTGACTATTGGCGGCAATACACTTGATATGCTTGGTCAGATTGATAAAAGACTTACTGAGATTTTTAGTATTGGAAAAGGAAAATCATTTATTGACTCCTCTTCTATTGCTACTGATATTGGAAAAATAGAGAATAAAATAAATGAGCTAAACAAAAAATACGAAGAATCTCAGAAGAAATTATCATCTATCGGTTCAGGTGGTATTTCTGGGAAAGATGTAAATTTAGTTGACAATGAAGAGTTTAAAAAATTATCTCAAGAAGTATCTGAGTTAAAAAATCAGTTTGATGATTTAAAGACTCATATGCAGTTGCTTGACGATTATACTGTTCCTACCGATAGATTTTTTGAATTGCAGTCTCAGGTAGAAACTACAACTGTTAAAGTTTCTGATTTAGTAGAGGAATTTGCAAAGTTATCAAATGCACAGAAGGCACTCTCTTCTACTCCACAAGAATCGAATATTTCATCTGGAAGGAAAGACGCATTTCCTGATAAAGATATTTCTACATCTGTAGATTCTGCTACTAATTCCATCAAAGAAGAGAATAATGTATTAGAGCAGAATACTCAGAAAGTTAAGGAAAATGCTGATGCGAAAAAGAAATTAACTGATACTGATAAGGAAGTATCAAATGTTGATTTGTCAAAATATGATAACCGTCTTGAATCATATACCAAGAAAACATCTGGTTACGATACTACTATTGCAAGGTTTGAAAATGGCGGTTGGACAAGCGATACTTATAAGCAGAGGGTTAATGCTGTCAAAGAAGCCGTTAAGCAATATGCAGATATTCTTAATAATTTTAAAAAACATCCCGAATTAGTAAATGATGATGAGCTTGGTAAATTAGATAAACAAGAAAAGCTTATTAAGGATAATATTATTGCTGTTCAGAATATGTCGGCTGCCGAAAAGGGCTACTCTCTTGTATCTGGTCAGAAGGAACTTGATAAAATCAATAATATTCTTAAAGAACATTCTGGAATGTCACGAGAAGCTAAGAATCAGATAAAAGCTTACTACACTGAAATTAAATCTGGTAATCCAAGTGCTAGTTTAGATGTTATTCATGGAAAGATTATGCAAATAGTCAATGCTGAAATTGAAGCTGGTCGTGGCGGCAAGAGTATGTTTGATGCTATCAAAGAAAAAGCTTGGTATGGTGTTGCTAGTGCTATCGGTACATATTTTGGTTTTAATGATTTAATAAGATACGGTAAAGAAGGAGTTAGTATTGTTAGACAATTAGATACTGCTCTTACTGAAATGAGAAAAGTATCCAATGAATCTGTTCAAAGTTTGAAGAAATATCAAGATACCACATTTGATACAGCAGATGCAGTTGGAACTACTGCGAAACAGATACAAAATTCCACAGCGGATTGGATGCGTTTAGGTGAAAGTATGGATACTGCTGCTAAATCAGCTAAAGATGCAAATATCTTACTTAACGTATCTGAATTTGAAGGAATAGATGAGGCAACCGAATCACTTGTGTCTATGAGTCAGGCGTATAAAGATCTTGATAAAATGGATATAATTGATGTTCTCAATAATATTGGCAACAATTATAGTATCTCGACAGATGGATTAGCAACTGCTCTTAAAGATTCAGCAAGTGCATTAGTAACTGCAAACAATGATCTTAATGAAGCTGTTTCGTTGACTACGGCTGGCAATGCTATAACTCAAGATCCATCTAAGGTAGGGGCAGGTTTAAGAACGATTTCTCTTAGATTGGTTGGTACAGAGGAAGCCAAGGAGGAACTTTCAGATTTAGGCGAAGAAACAGATGGAATGATAACCACAGTATCAAAACTGAGAAATACTATCCAGTCTGCAACTTCTGCTGCAACAAAAGATGGTAAAGGTTTTGATATTTTTGATTCAAATGGAAATTATAAGAGTACATATGAAATCATGCAAGGATTGGCAGATTTGTATGATGAAATTGTCAAGAAAGATAAAGAATTAGGAACAAATAATCTTAACTTATTATTGGAGACTATAGCAGGCAAAAACCGCAGCAATATTGCTGCTTCTATTCTCCAAAACGGTGATATGCTTCGTTCAGTATACGAGGATGCTCAAAATTCCGAAGGTTCAGCAGAAAAAGAATTAAATTCTTATTTAGATAGTGTTGATGGAAAGTTTCAACAACTTCAAAATAGAACGCAAGAATTTTGGTACAATGTAATTGATACTACAACTGTTAAATCTGTTTTAGATTTTACCACAGATTTAACTGAAGGTGCTTCTAAATTTTTTAAATTAGTAGAAAAGCATCTTCCAACCATATTAGGAGCAATTGCAACTATTATTGCTTCAAATAAAAGCGGTGGTTTGATAAGGTTAATAAATTTTATTAACAACTCTCCTTTCCTAGCTACCGTAGAGTTTAACCGTGAGGTGTACGAGCTTATTATATAATAAGTAAGGACTCTAATTGTAAAATAACAGACGAATGATTAACGAGTAATGTCGTTAATACCTAAGATTGACAGGGCAATGAGAAAAACTTAGGTCGAGGAAGGCTACCCTGATTTTAACTACCAAGTTATAATACGAAAGGTTATAATGGCAAATGTGAAAGCATAAGGTATGGTAATAATGTTAAAATAATAAGCCAGAAATTCGCAGCCGACAGTCCTAAAATGTAAATTCATTAAGGACTATGTTCATCGAGTATAAGGGTTAGATGGTTTTATTAATCATTAATGTGTACTCAGGGGAGAATAAGAGATGTACTTAAAATAAAGTGAAAGTTGATACACTTTACATCGTAATTAATATATTGTGAGAGGTATATTTATTAATTACAATCAACATAACAGAGAATAATAAAATAAAGAGTAGAAAAAATCTACTCTCCTATGTAAAAATAATAATAATATTCCCACCAGATTCAATAATTAAAAACATAATTTAATGACAATAAACAACGCTATAAGCGCAATAACAAAAGACGTGCTCATTCTAATATGGCAATTCATAATGTCGTTCCTCCTTTTATTAGTTTCTTCTGCTTTGTATACAACAGAAACACTGAAGGGGTTTATTGCCCAAGCAATACCTGCTCGGCGACCGACTATATTTTTAATTATATATTATCTGGCTCCCTTACACTTACCTTTTGGATAAGTATGCCTCCCAGATATTTTTATTATATCATTATATCATATTTTTACAATTCAGAACATAGGTTTTGAGGAAAATGTATAGTATTAAAGAGTCTTTTTATGCATATTGACATGATCATAAGATTAGTGATTAATAATAAAATAGGACTGTCGTGAGACAGCCCTACTGATGAAATAAAGGAGAATAAATATATAAATGAAGAACATTAATGATGAAGATTGATATTGATATCCTTAGAAGTCATTTCTGCTAAACTTCCAGTTTTGGAATCACTGTAGTCTTTGCAGATTTTAGCAATGTAACATTTGCCAACGATTGAAGCTATGTGGCATATTACATAACATATTCCAAGAATTATTGAACCGATTATCTCGGCATATAATATATTCAATATGTATTTTCACCTCCCTTCTTAGTAAGAATATAAATAAGTAGGGAATATTCTTTTAGCCCAGAATGGGCAGATATTTATTCCGACTGCCATAAAATAGACATTGGGACAACCTTCGGTTATAGAGTGTTATGGCACACATCTATGTTGTTTCTCCAATGTCTATATTTTACCATTGTATTTAATTCAATACAATCCAGAACAATAGTTCTAATTATGTAATTGTGAATCAATATACTCTTCTCTTTCGGATTTCGTCATTGAGAAGAATTTTTCAAATTCTATATCAAGATTTTTACATTCAATGTTGCATGTTCTGCATATATATTTAATATAATGCGTGTATGTAATTCTATGACAATTAGGACAGTAATGAATTTTTAACATGTGTAACTCCTTTATATGGTATCTAAATCAGTCGTATTATTAAATGTTAATCATTACATATTATCCTTTTCAATATCGAGCGTTATTTTATCATCGTTTAATGAATATTCTCTATGATAGAATTTAGTAATATCCATATCTAATGCCTCAATTACCCTACAAGCAGTTTGGAAAGTGGCTGATTCTATTTTACGCTCTCCACTTTCAAATTTTTGATACTGTTGAGGTAAAATTCTTGCTTTTTCAGCGACCTCTTGCTGAGTTAATCTAAGATTGATTCTTCTTTCTTTGAGTATGTTAGATGTTGTTAATAATTTAAAAAGTTCTGTTTTCATATTTTCCTCCTATCACATTCGTTTGAGTGTATTTTACATTCAGATGAATGTCTTGTCAAGTACGAAAATACTAAACAAATGTTCTTGTAGATATATGTAAAATATTGGTATATAATATCCTTATTATAAAAGTGATTAGGGAGATATTTTATCATGAACGAAAATGTTACTAAAATAGTAGATGTAATACATGGTACTATTTATTTAAGTGAAATAGAAAAGGAAATAATTTCTACACCCTTATTTAACAGATTACATTATATTTCTCAAACATCAACAGTTTACCTAACATTTCCCTCCAATAATTCCAAAAGATTTGATCATTGTATTGGCACAATGAAGTTATGCGGGGATATTTTATATTATAGCATATGTAATTCAAATCCTAATACTATTTCTGCATTTATAGCAGATACAAAACGTGAAGTTAATGACATGTTAAAATTGTGGAGAACAAATATGCCATATTATTTTAAAAATTCATATGCGATGATAATATAGCAAGAGGATTTATGCCCGTAACAAAATTAAATATATCAGGAGGAATATATAATACTTATATTCCTACAAATATAAAGAAAGATGATTGGAATTATTATTTATTAATGTTTGAAGCAGTTCGAATAGCAGGATTACTTCATGACATAGGGCATCCACCATTTTCTCATATTGTAGAATACGGATTAAATATGGCTTACGCAGATGTTGATGATGATTCTTCTCTAAAGAAATCTTTATCAGATATTTTAAAAAAGAATAATGAGCTTCATGAAGAAATTGGAAATGTTATTCTTGATGGAGTTTATAAATCGACACTTTCGAATATTGAAGAAGTAGATTTAGATTATAAATTATTTTGTATAATTGTATTAGGTCTTACAAAAAATATATTGAATAACTATAATACTTTCTTTAGAGATATTCATCGTATTATAGCTGGCTCATTAGATGGAGATAGGCTTGATAATATTAATCGTGATTCTTTTATGACAGGGTTTGATAAAGAATTAGTTAATTATAATCAGTTTGTTAATTCTATGATTTTAGTTGGTAATAGTGAGGAAGGTTATGTTTTTTGTCCTGATATAAAAACATTAACAAGCATTGAAGATTGTTTTCATAAAAGATGGAAAAATTATAAGTGTATGACACATCACCATAAGGTTATTAAAACTAATTATATGCTTCAAATGATCATATATTATTTATCTATTGAGTTTTGTAAGAACGAAAACAAAGAAAATGATTATGATTCATTATTTTTGCCTTATGATATATCTGGATTATGGATACCAATTTTAGAAACATCATCAAATAAAATGCAGTTAATTAGGTTTATACAATGGAATGATAATTGGTTAATGACGGTTCTTCAAAAGAAATATTTAGAGATGTTTTTAAGTGAAAATAAGGAAGACAGAAAAACATCGTTATATTATTTTCTTGAGGAGTTAATAGAAAATAAACATAATTATCACTCCATTGTAAAAAGATATGAAGATTATTCTATTATTGATAATACTTTTCAAGAAAATTTTATTAATTATTTTAAAAGCGCTAAAGAACGCTATGATAAAATCAATGCCCAAATAAAAATAATGACAAATAATAAAGATAAAAAAACTACCACTTCTAATATTGATAAGTTTATAAAAAATTTTTCTGAGTTAGACATCAATAATTTAAATGGAGCTTTTTTGTCTTCTAAGATTGCTTTTTTAGTTTCTTTGTTTATTCCAAAAGGAAACTTATTTGATAATATCGGAGACAAAATTAAAGAAAAGTTTTTTGATAAATATAGTTATTTAATCGATGATTGTTTCTTAGTCGCAAAGAAATTAAAAATTGGTACAGATAGTTATTTAAGCTTATATGATAAAAGAACTAAACAAACAAAAAAATTTGTCGATATAAGTCATATAGATTATACATTAAGGTATGAACATTCATACATTCCAGAATTTTATGTTTATGCCAAATGGAAAAATAACTGTAATATAACTTGTGAGAAGCTGGTTGAAATGCAAAAATCATTAGGTAAAATAGCAGCAAAAGAAGTAGAAAATTTTATTGAGGAGAATTTTTTCAAATATTTACAAGACGCATAACATATAGTATACTATTGTTATGTGTGTCAAGGAGGTAGATTAAATTATGTGCACTATTAAAATCGATATACAAACAAGAAATGATTTGTATTTCGCAATTACTAACAATATTTTAACTTTAAAAAAGGAAACTTTTACAGTTGATGATGTTATGAATGACTTAGAATTGCATAATATCACTGAAGAAAAAGTTCCTGTTGCAGAAGGTAATCTTAGAAAAAGTGTAGAGATTTGTATACAAAATCTAATTGAACACGGAAAGGTTATTGAAGAACCAAGAACCTATGTTCTTGCCGAAAAGTAAAATAACAATAGTAAAAGACGTACGACACACATAAAGAGAAAGTATAAAATACCAGCTATGATATAGCTGGTATTTTTAAATTTATATTATATAGTAATTTCTCACTACTCTTCTATCATATCGTTAAATCATATCACCAGGTATAACCGCAATTACAACACTTGAATGTTTTATTGATTTTCTTACTAAACAAACCAAATGCAGCTATTGAAGCTCCACGTTCTATTCCACCCATCTTTTTAATGTTTGTAGAACCACAAGTTGGGCACTTAGGTTTATTAGCATTTTCCTGTTCTTCACGCTTTTGCTTACCAAGATTGAAATAGTAATCCGCTTCTGCTCCACGCATAGATTCCTCGAATTTACGCTTTTCTTCGGCTTCTTCTTCGGGAGTTAGTTTTTGACCAGCTTTTTTGCCTGTTAAGCGTGTATATTTGTCATAACGGAAACTATAATAAAAATCTGGATCGCCCATACTATATTTTCTATAAAGTTCTTCATTAAAATAAGGGGAATTTTCAACTTCAAGACGAATTTTAACTTCATATTCATCTTTTTCATCTTCGGTCATTTGTTCATATTGTTCGCCTGTTACACCATCATCTTTAAGCATTTCACCTGTTGCACCACAAGTAGCACAACTTTCTGGATATAATTCATATTCTTCAGATGTGTCCGAACAAATATCACAACATCGTAAACAATACCTCATATACCAATCTCCTCTCACAAGTTTATATGAGTATAATAACACTAATCAACATATCTCACAATATTTAAAGTATTAACGATAGGAAAAATACTAGCTGATAATTGGGGTATTACTGATAAATTAGGTGGAACTAAAAACTTTACTGAAGTTGAAAAACTTGCTACTTTAAGTAGAGATAAAATTTTTGAGTTAAGTAATGCTATTAAAAATGCTAAAGGTGATACTATTCAGCTTCAGAAGGTATTAACCGAAACTTTTGAAGATGGTAAGTACTCAAAAGTAAATGGTCTTGAGGAATACATTAAGAAAAATAAAACATTTGATAAGGATTCTATTAATGAACTTATTACTAAACAGAATTATGAGAACATTGCAAAACAGTCTTTCAGTTTTCAAGGTATTAATGCAAATATTAAAGAATATAACAGTCTCTTAAAGAGTTCTGTAAAAGAGGGTAATGCTTTTGCTGAAGTTGTTGCTTCTCATAATATGAAACTTGGTAATTATCTTACAAGTCTTAATGGTGCAAATGCTGGACTTGGTGGATATATCAAGAGTCTTGGTATTGCAAAATTAAAGACAATTGCATTATCAATTGCTACTACAGCCTTAAATATGGTCATAGGTGCTATAGCTTCTGCTATTGCTTCATTCATTATAAAGGGTGTTACCAACATAATAAATAGTGCCGAGAATATGAAAAAAGCCGTAGATGATATGGTTACATCATATAATGATAGTTTAAAGACTCTTGAATCGCACAAAAAGACTATCAATGACATAAAAGATGATTATGCAACTTTATCAAAGGGTGTTGATGAATTAGGCAATAACGTTTCACTTACGACTGATGAATATAAAAAATATCAAGATATTTGTAACCAGATTGCCGATATTTACCCCTCTTTGATAGCAGGACATACTTCTGAGGGTAATGCAATATTAACCTTAAAGGGCAATGTTGAAGCTTTAACAAAAGCATATAAGGATGAACAGAAAGCAGCCGCTGCAAGTGTTATAAGTGGCAGTGATAAGGAAAATACCAATGTAGTCAAGAATTATAAAAACGAATCAAAAACTGGCATAAAAAGTGCCTTTAAATCTGCTTTTACATTTAATTCTGATAAATCTATGGTGAATGGATTATCAACAACTCAAAAGATATCTTATCTCAAAAGAGCTACAACTCTATCTACTAATGACTTAAAAAACAAATCGGGTTCTATAGGCTCAGATAATGTATTTAGAAGTTTATTAAAGACATATGGATTAGATACTGATAGCACTGACCAAGAAGTTACTACTATCATTCAGAATATGAAAGCTGATTTAGCAACTTATCAGGCAGAAGTTGACGAGGCAATGAAAGGAATTAAGACTAAAGCAAATGCTTATTTTGTATACAATTCGGATTATGATAATTTGAATGATGAACAAATAAATCAGATAAGTTCCTTAATTGATAATGCCTTAACTGAAGCAGTCGCTGACACTTTCAATAAAGATTCTGATATCAATAGTAAATTTGTACAAAAAATTATTGATGGTATCGAGAATAATAAAGAGGGTATTTCCAACGCTTATAAGTCTCTATTGGCAATTAATCCTAATAATATGGGTGATGTATCAAAAGATAAGCAAGCAATTGATGATTATATTAAGAAAATTGCTGATTATATTGAAACAGATGCAGAATCTTTGAAGAAAGGTCTTGGTTATGATGTAGCCGATGATATATCTGAACAATATAACAACATTATAGAAGAAGCAAAAAAGAAAGAATCTGATTTTGATTGGGATTCTTGGTTTAAAGAACATTCAGTTAATACTCAAGAAGAAATTAATAAATGGAAAGAAATTGCATCTTCTGCTAATAGTGCTGCTAAAGCACGAGAGAATTATGCTAAACAGGCAAACACTTTCAAAGAAACGAAATTATTCGATATGGGAAGTGATAATGCTCCGTCAACATTAAGTAAGCTAAATTCTCAATTGAACGAAATTCAATCTGCTTATTCTACACTCTCTTCCGCTGTTTCTGAATATAACAGTAATGGAAATATTTCAATTGATACAATGCAATCCGTTATCGCATTGGGTGATAATTGGCTTGATTACATTGATATGGAGTCTGGTGCATTTACTCTTGACCAAGAAGCTTTAAACAAACTTACTCAAGCTCGTATTGAGGATATGAAACAACAGGCACTTGCTAATTTAGCTTCTACCGTTGAAAGTATCACAACTGAAGCAGATGCAACAAAATATTTAGCTTCAACTAATTACGATGCTGCAAATTCATATCAAGAATTAGCAAAAGCAAAATTATCAGAAGTACAAGGTAATCTTCAGAAGAAAGTAGAAGAAGGTTCACTCTCACAAGATTCTTATGATAAGATAATTTCTAAATTTGAATCTGATGCTAATAAGATATCTCAGATATTTGATAATACAAGTTTCAAACTTACAGCAGATGACTCAATTGGAGATAGTTTATCTGAGCTTGAATCACATGCGGATTTACTTAAATCTGTACAAGACGAGTTACAAAACACAAGTAGATTATCATCTTCTACTTTGGATTCAATTGCTAAAGCATTTCCTGAGTTGAATGAGTCGGTTAAACAGTTCAGAAACGGATTATTGAGTTCGGAAGAATTGTTCGCATTATTAGAACAAGCCTATAATGATGATGCTGATGTATATATTAGCAATCAAATAAAAAAGTCACAATATGATGGTACATATTATGATAACTTAGTTGAAACTAATAATGAGTTTTTTCAAGGTTTATTTGATGCTTACGGCGAAGATTTTAAAAAGAGTAAAAATTTAGCTCAAGCTAAGCAAAAAATAAATGATGAAATTATAAGCCATCTGAGTACTCAATGGGGTAAGTTTTATCAAACTGAGATAGATAATGTTACTGGATTAATGAAAATTACCAGTGCTGCTACATCTATGGACGATGATATGGATTTAGGGCTTGCTTTGTATCAAACTGGCGAAACTGAAGAAGAATTTTTTGCTCCACTTCTAGCTGAATTACAAAAAGATGTTGATAATTATAATGAATTACAAAAAATGTCATTTGATACATCTTGGGATAAAATTAACACTTCTTGGCAGTCATTCGGTAACGATTCATCTTCTTCCAACGATTCATCTTCTTCACAGACAGCCGAAAAACTCAACTGGATTGAACGCTTAATCAATAAGATTTCTACAGCATATTCACGTCTAAAGAATGTTGTATCAGATACAACAACTACATGGCTCAAGCGTAATAACGCATTATCAGATTCTATGAGTACACTTGCAGATGAGATAAATGCACAGTCACAGGCTTATGAATATTACATGAATGCATTTAATTCTTATGGTCTTGACGACTATTATAAGAATCAGATTGCAGATGGTTCAATAAGTATTGATGTTATTTATGATGATGATTTGAAGGACGCTATATCTGATTGTCAGGATTTCTATGATAAAGCACAGGATTGTAAGGATGCTGTAGAGTCATTATCACAAGAATATCGTGAACTTGCTATGACCAAATTTAATAATATCAAGTCACAGTTTGAAGAACAGATAAGTCTCATTGAAAATACAACAAGCGAATTGCAGAAAATGCAAGATATTCTTAGTACGCAAGGCTATACAAACAGTAAGTTCCTTTATGGTTCTTTAATAAAGACAGAAAAGGAGAACTTAGAAAAACTCAATGCTGAATATACTGCCCTTGCTTCTAAGATTGGTACAGTTGAGGAAGGTTCAGAAAATTGGTATAGTATGCAAGCTGATATCAATTCTGTATCAGAAGCCATTTTGGATGCTACTAATTCACTTAGAGAGTATGAAAATGAGTTACGCAAAATTGAATGGGATGCTTTTGATAGGGGCAGAGATGATGTTGCTGACCTTATAGATGAAACTGAATTTTTATATAACCTTTTAGAGAATAAAGGTTTATATGACGACAGTGGAAATCTGAACGAATATGGTCAGGCTGCACAGGCAATGACTGCTCAGAAATATCAGTTATATGCAAGTCAGGCGAAGGCTTATGCCGATGAGATAAATAAAATCAATGAGGAACTTGCAAAAGACCCTTATAACACTACTCTCATAGACAGAAAGCAAGAGTTAATCAAGTTACAGCAGGAATCTATTAAGTCTGCATTGGATGAAAAGAATGCCATTAAAGACTTAATTTCTAATGGATTTGAAGAATACACGAAAAGTCTTAATGAGATTATTGACAAATATAAGGATATGATGTCCACAATCAAGGACGCATATGACTATGAAAAATCTATTGCTGAACAAACAAAAAATATAGCCCTTCTTGAAAAACAGTATACTGCTTATCAAGGCGATGATTCTGAAGGTAGCAAGAAAACCATTCAGGAAATTAAGGCTAATCTTGAATCTGCTAAAGATGATTTGAAAGAAACTGAATACGAGAAATTAATAAGCGACACAGAGAAACTGCTCGATGATTTACAAGATAGCACTGAAGAATGGTTGAATCAACGTCTCGATGATTTGGATGCTCTCATTGAAAATGTAATTAATCAAAGCAATGAGAACGCAGGAAGCGTATCTGAAACTATTGCCAATGTTGCAAAAGAAACTGGATATACTTTAAGTGACAATATGAACAGCATATGGTCAACGTATTCAGGAAATCTTGTTAATGCTTTAGGTAATGCATCAGATGTATTCACTAATAATCAGAGCAAGTTACAAAGTGTAGTAGAAAATATCGGCGATAAAGTACAGAAACTTCTTGACTACGCAGACGCAGAAGCTGCTAGATTGCAAGCCGAACAAGAGGCAAGAGAAGAAGCTGCACGAGAAGAAGCAGCAAGACAAGAAGCTGCTGATACCGATAATTCTTGGTCTGGCAGTGATTATGATGGAGATAGTGGCGATTCTTCTAGTGGTGGTTCTGGTGGCGTTGATTGGATTTACTCACCAGATTATTATCCGAAAGACCAGCTAAATATAGAAACAAGTATCGTGGATAGATTAAAATGGCACGATTGGGATTCCAGCTTTTCAGCACGTTCACAGTATTACGACCAGATGGGCGGTGACGGAAATTACTATGCTACATATGATCAGAATGTTTGGATGCTTGATTGGATGAAGGCAAATGGGTTTGCTAAAGGCTCAAGGAATATTCCTAAAAACCAAATCGCTTTAACACAAGAAAAAGGTCAAGAGTTGATATTCAGCAAATTAAAAGGTACAATGCTTACTCCTCTTGGAAAAGGCGACATGGTCTTTACTAAAGAAATGTCTGAAAATCTTTGGAAATTAGCACAGAATCCTATAGCTCCTAATATGTCTGTTCCTGATGTCAAGAATGTGGTTAATAGAAATTTAAGTAATAATGTTAAGGTTGAGTTTGGTGATGTAGCAGTTACTCTTCCAAATGTACAGAATTACCAAGATTTTTGTAGACAAGCACAGAAAGATCCTAAATTTGAGAAGATGGTTCAGAATATGGCACTCGGACAGGCTTTTGGTAAAAACGGATTTGACAAGTACGTATATTAATTAATTAAGGTGGCAGATTAATTTCTGTCACCTTTGTTCGATAGAGGTAAATTTTATGGATAAAAAAATAGAATATTTTACTAATCGCTGTTCTCTTCTTGAAAAGGAAAATGAACAGCTTAAAAAAGAAAAAGCTGCTTTAGAGTTACAGTTAGTTAGTTATAATTATGGTCTTAATGAGACGATGAGTAAAACAAAGAAGATTCTTAAAGACGCAATTATAGCTAAAAATGCTTACGAAGAGGCTTTAAGTGAAATTAAAGATAAAACAGGTAAATTGACCGAAATTTCAGATAATGCAAAATTAATTTGCGATAAATATGAAAAAAAGTTTGTTAAGAAGATAGAAAGAGAACTTAACAAATATAAAATATAAAAAATAGATTGGAGGGTTTTATGAAATTATGACTGATTTTCAATATGATAACGAGTTTGGCAGTGATTATATGTTGATGCCTTGTTTATTTGATTCAAATGGAGGCGTTGAAACTGTAGATTTTGGCTCTCAGTTTTCTGGAGAAGCAATTAGTATTGTGGGAACAGATGAAACAGTTAATGTAAACAATACATATTCTTCTATGACATTTCCAACATTTCAAGCCTGTAAAATTGATAGTTCTTGTAATCCCCTTCCAATCAGTGCAGAAGAATTTAGCAAAATAAATAGATGGCTCAATAGAAAAGAAAGTCACAAATTCAAGATTAAAGAGGAATCATATGAGAATATCTATTTCTTAGGAAGGTTTAATGTACAGGCAATTAAGATAAATGAAAGCATTCAGGGCGTAAGTTTAACTTTTCAAAGCGACTATCCTTATGGGTTTGTAGATGAAATATCAATTAACTATAAGAATTGTAAAGAATTTATGATTTATGATCATAGCGATGAAACTGGTGACATCTATCCTATTACAACAATTAAATGCCTTGAGCCAGGTACTCTTAGAATAGCTAACTCTATGGATAATGAGATTTTAGAGATTAATAATTGTGTAGCCAATGAAGTTATAACAATCGACAACAAACACAGTGTAATTACTTCTACTGTTGGCACTCACGATTTATGTAATGATTTTAATTACAATTATTTTAAAATCTGCAACACATATAATGAACGTAGAAATAACTACTCTTCTACTTTAAATATAGATATTACAATAAAATACAGTCCAGTAAGAAAGGTGGGAATTTAATGCAGAAAATAAATGTACGAGAACTTTTGCGATTAGACTCTGAGAAAAAAGTTCGTCCTTTACATATCGTTCTTGCCAACAGAGGGCAAAATAAGATTGGCGAAATTGACAATATATTTAATGTTAATGTTAATTATCACCCTACTCTTACGGGGGCAGATGAATTTACTTTTAATGTATATAAGAAAGTTAATGGCAAAGAGTGTAGGCTATGGCATCAGCTTAAACAGAGAAAACTCATTTGGGTTAAGGAATACGATGAGTGGTTTCAAATTGCTGTTCAGATAGATGACAGTGAAAGAGTTGTTAAAAAGATTATTACTGCTACTTCTCTATGTGAAGCTGAATTAAGTCAGAGAAATATCCAGGCTGAAATTAATACAGAAAGTGATATTTCAAGAGAAGACTACACTTCTCCTACAATTTTCTATGATGAAGTTGCACCAGATAATTCTTTATTGAACAGAGTTCTAAAAGATAAAGGCTCTGACTACACGATAAAACACGTTGACTATACACTCAATAATATTCAGCGTTCATTCAGCATTGACACAAATATATATGATTTCTTTACAGGGACACTTGCTACAGAAGTAGGGTGTCTCTTTTTATTTAATTCTTCTGAACGTGGAATATATGTATATGATATGGAAACTACATGCCTTGATTGTGGATATAGAAGTGATGAGGAATTTACTGTATGTCCTAAGTGCGGTAAGACACATCTGCATTTACCGTATGGGAAAGACACTTCTATCCTTATTGACAAGAATAATCTTGGTTCTGGAATTAATCTTAGTGTTGATAACGATTCTGTTAAAAACTGTTTTAATGTTATCGGCGGCGATGATGCTGTCAATGCAACATTAAGAAATATTAATCCAAATGGTAGTAATCAGATTTACTATTTTGATGAAGACACAAGAAGTGATATGCCAACTGAAATGACTGATAAGATTGACTCTTATAATATTATGTATGATGAATACACTAATACCAAAGAATTTTCTATCAATCAAGATGAAGTTACGAAATATAATGCCATTGTCAATAATATTAAATCGCTATACCCAAAGACAACATATGAATTATTACAAAGTTCTTATGTAGGTTTTTCTAATTTGACGACAATATATTATGATTCACTTGATTTGTCTTTATATCTTGAAAGTGGAATGATGCCTACTTGGGATATCGCTGAAACAACAGCAGAAAAACAATTGGCACTACTTACTACTGCTAATCTCTCACCTGTTGCTGTACAAGATGTAAGTAAGATTTCTGTATATACTGCTAATAATACTGTTCTTGCTATGGCTAAGACTTTAATTAACACAAGTTTATATAAAGTGGAAATTATTGACTCTTCCATTCAGTCGCAGGACTGGAAGGGAAAGTTTAAAATATCTAGTTATTCGGCTGAGGATGATACCGCAGAAAATACCGATTTTATCGGTGTAAAAATAAACGATGACTATAAGATGTATATTAACCAAAGTGTAGATAGAGCTATGAAGAAGTTTAATGACACTGATATTAACAATATTTTTGCCATTACTGAACTTGATAAGTTTAAATCTGAACTTAAAAAATATTCCGTAAACAGATTAACTTCTTTTGATTCAGCATATCAAACAGCGTTAGATGTGCTTATTAAACAAGGTACTTCAAGCGAAAGTTCTGACTTGCACGATGAATTTTATCTTCCTTATTTTAATAAAAAAGCAGCTATTGAAAGCGAACTTCAAACCAGAGAACAAGAAATAAAAACTGTGACGGGTGTACAGGATTATTTACAGAATCTTATGAGTGCAATTCAAGACAGTCTCAACTTTAAAAAATATATGGGAACAGACTTATGGAAATTGTTCTTATCTTATATGCGTGAAGATAATTATTCTAACGAAAATTATATTTCCGATGGATTATCTAATTCAGAATTAATTGCTCTTTGCAAAGAACTTCTTGAATCAGCTTCAAAGGAATTAGTTAAGTCAGGTGAGAAACAATATAGTATTACTGCTACTTTACATAATCTTTTGCTTATGAAAGATGAAGATGGAAATTGTGTGTTTGAAGCAATGCTGGATGATTTTACGTTGGGTAATTTTATCCGTTGTAAGATTGATGGAACTGTATACAGAATGAGATTGATAGATATTAATATTGATTATAGCAATATTTCTCAATTGACAGTTACATTCTCTGAAGTTACAAAGATTGGTTCATCAATCAAAGAACAGACAACTAATTTGGTAAAGCAAGTAACATCTATGGCAACGACATATTCTTCTGTTAAAAAGCAAGCGGACAAGGGAGAAAAAGCCAATTATTCATTTGAGAAATTACAAAAAGAAGGTTTGGATTCAGCTCAGTATAATATTTTTAATACTGATTCTACTTTCGTTTTGGACAATCACGGACTTCTTGGCAGAAATTATGATGATGTGAATGATAGTTATAGTGATGAACAAGTTAGATTGAATGGCTCAGATATTATTTTTACAACAGATAATTGGAAATCAACAGAACTTGCAATTGGCAAACAGAAATATACTCTTAATGGAAATACGCATGAAGAATATTCTGTAAATGCAAAAACAGTAATCGGTGGTAAGATCATATCTGGCGACATTTACTCCGCTAATTATACGACAGATAACAAAGGAAACCTTATCAAAGGCACACATTTCGATTTAACTAATGGTAGTTTTGGCGTAGCTGATGGAAAAATATCTTATGATAATACGCTTGGCAAATTAAAAATAAAAGATGTAGCTATTGATTGGAGTTCATCTTCTAATCCTTCGGTTGATAACATTGAAGGACTGGATGATAAGTTAAATGATATTACAGAAACAATAGATGAAAATTTATCGAAAAAATATTCTACAACAAAACAAATGAATTCTGCAATCGCTAAAAGTGCTGAAGGAATTAAATCACAAGTTTCAAAAACATACACGACTAAAACAGAATTTGCAGATTTAAAAATTGGTGGTAGAAACTTATTTCTAAATTCTTTAACGTGGAAAAATGCTTTCTTTAGTAATGATGGAGTTACGATAGATGGTGAAGTCGCATATATGTCGCAAGCAGCCATTCCAAAATCTACTCCTATATCAGTTGAAATTGGAGAAGTGTATACGGTCAGCTATGATGTTAAAGCGGATGTCACAACATCTGTAACACCGTTATACGACTCTAGTATGCTACTAGACTTTTGGGATGAATCAAATTCTAGGGTTACTTATATATATGCAACTACTTGTACTCTAACAAACGATTGGAAGCGTTTTATTTTTACCTTTACTGTCCCAGACAACAATTCTATCAAAACATTGTCTTTAGGACTTCGAAATACGAACGCTATTGCTAATGTGTATTTTAAAAGAATTAAACTTGAAAAGGGAAATAAATCTACCGACTGGACTCCCGCTCCCGAAGATGATGTTGAAAATATTTATGATGCTAAAAAAAGTGTGAGTGATGATTTAGCAAATTACAAAAACGAAAACAAGAATAAATTCAATGAAATATCAGGAAATATAGCTGGACTAAGTGGTTCGATTGAAACATTAAATACAAATTATAGTGAAGTAAAACAATCAGCAGATTCTTTGACAGCTAATTTTTATCAGCAAAACACAACTATCGTAGAGTTAGATGGAAAAATAACAAAAACAGATAATAATATAAGCGCAATGATAAGGCAGTCGATTGACGGAATTGAAATTGGAAGAAATGACAATGGTTCTAAAACAAAAGTAGAACTATCGACAACAAAAATAGAGTTTTCAGATGAAAATTCAATAGTAGCCTCAATAAATAGCGGAAAGTTTTCGGGTAAAGATATGGAACTTGAAGAATCTGGCAGTTTTAAAATGGGTTCACAGATATGGCTAAGAAGAGGAAACGGACATCTTTGCCTGAAAGCACTAGGATAAAAAAGGAGGTGACAATATGACAAGTGGTTATTTTTCGCCTAGCACAAGTAATTCACGAGTAGACGCATCTCTATACTGGGAAGTTGTAAGTCAAAGTATAGAGGATAATACATCAGATGTTTATGTCTGCTTAAGAATGAGTCGAAATAATTCAGGCTATGAAACGTGGGGACAAGGAACATTCTGGGTAGGAGTAGATGGACAAAGAACTGAAAATTATCTTGAATACTCAATAACGGAAAATAGTAATACGTTAATGTGTGAAGGGACATTTACAGTTACTCACTATGATGATGGCTCGTTTTGGATTTATGTAAAATGCGGAGGAAACGGAAGTTCAATAACTGTTGATGACTTTTCTTCTGCTGCTTATGAAGTATATTTGCCAACGATTCCAAGAACATCAAATGTACATGCCGCAGATGATGGAACTTTCGGTGTGCCGACAACTATAACAATAGATAAAAAATCTGACTCATTTACCCATACATTGTCGTATGAAATAAACGGACATACTGGCGAAATTGCGTCAGGAGTTGGAACATCATATTCGTGGACACCATCTAAAGATTGGTGTTCGTGGATTCCCAACAATGATGTAATACAAGCATGGGTTCATTGTAAGACATATAATGGTGATACATATATTGGTGAAAGCAAAAGCTGGATAAGATTAGCAGTACCTTCAGATGTAATACCTTCTGTAAGTATAGGTACTATTAGTGGTCAAAATTCTACTTTTGGAGGATTTATACAAACTATTTCAACAGCAAGTGTTCCCACAACAGCATCAGGAAGTTATGGCTCAACGATAACTTCTATTAAAATAGAAGGAAATGGGGCTACTTCGAATAAATCTCCTTTGAATACAAAGTTAGATACAAGTGGAACAATAACATTTAAAGCAACAGCAACGGATTCAAGAGGAAGGGTTACAAGTGCTACAAAGTCAATTACAGTCCAATCATACTATACTCCAATAATATCAGAAATAGCGGTATGGAGAGTAAATTCAAAAGGAAAATCGGATGAAAATGGAGAATATACAATTTTAAAATGGGTTGATTCAGTTAGAGCACTATCCAACAATACAAGAACAGTATTAGTTCAATATCAGAAAAAAGATTCATCAACATGGGAAACATACTCTTCTACGATTTCAACTACAACATCTGGCGAAAAAAGAACATGTCAAACAGCAATGATACCTACATCATCAGATTATTCCTTTAATTTTAAAATTAGTGTTAAAGATGCGATAACTAATACTTATGTTACAAGAGAAACTATGGTTTCTACTGGATACACTATTTTTGACGTAGACCCAACAGGGAAAATGATTGCCTTTGGTAAAGTCGCTGAAAAGATAGGAATGGACATTGATATGCCTTTGTTTATAAAAGGAATTTCATTTATTGATTATGTTTATCCGGTTGGTTCGTTTTATATAACAATGAATAATATAGAACCTTCAACTCTGTTTGGAGGAACGTGGAATAAGGTAACAGGTAAATTCCTATTAGGTACTTCTGGTGAATACAAAATTGGAGATACGGGCGGTGAAACAACACATAAGCTGACAGTTGATGAGATACCAGCACATAGCCATTCAACATCGAATTTGCCTGCTGATTGGGCGCAGAATTTGGCTTACGGGGATGAGCCGAATCCATATGGTCAAGTAGCAGCTAATCTCACGGATAGAACAACATCAGAGGTTGGTGGTGGCATAGCCCACAACAATATGCCACCCTATTTGGCGGTAAATATTTGGTATAGAGTTTCCTAAAAATGTTTAAAAAGTAAAGGAGGAATAACCCTTGGCACTTAATAAAAAAGATGTCTATTTAGATTTTACAACAAAAGATTTGGTGACAATTTTGTGTACACAATATGATAAAGATAGTCGTACTTATACAATACACTTTTTAGACGATGGTAAACCATTTCTAATTAATAAAACAAATCGAAAAGTAATGTTTAAAATGACTAAAAAAGATAATAAAAAAGTATTAGACGACTGTGCTATCAATTCTGATGGCACAGTCAATTTTGAATTAACTGAACAAATATGTGTATTTCATGGAATTTACGATGTACAATTTGTCCTTTTTGATTCAAATGATATGTCTGTGGTTTATACTATGCCATTTAGACTCAATATTACTAAGTCTGTTACTGATAATGTTGAGATAGAAAGTTCAGATGAATTTAATGCGCTTAATAATATGATTTTAAAAGAAACTGAACGAATTAAAATAGTAGAAGAACTTGAAAAAAAAATTACTGAAGCTGAAACTATTAGAGTTAATAACGAAGAAGTCCGAAAATCAAATGAAAATACTCGCATTTCTAATGAAAATAATCGTATTAATGCTGAAAATATAAGAGTTGCGAATGAAAATATACGAATTAAAAATGAAAATGTTAGAAAAGCAAATGAAGTAATTAGACAAGACCAAGAAACTAATAGACAAGCGAATACTGCTACTGCGATTAAAAATGCTGAGGCTGCTACTAAGAGGGCAAATGATGCTACAGATGATTTACAAAATAAATTAAATTCTCACCATTTTGTATTAACAGAAGATAAGGACGTTGCAGGCGGTGTTCCAAGTCTTGACTCTAATACAAAAATTCCTATTTCTGAATTGTACGAAGCTACTACTAAAAGTAAAGGTATAATACAATTAACGGATAGTGTAACGAGTACATCCACTACTACTGCGGCTACTCCAAACAGTGTAAAAACAGTAAATGATGCTTTAACTACAGAAAAGAGTCGTGCTACTTCCGCTGAATCAACATTAACTACGAATCTAAATACAGAAATTACAAGAGCAACTAATTCTGAATCAACAATAACTTCTAATCTTAATTCTGAAATATTAAGAGCTAAAAATGCAGAAAGTGAATTGAATTCAAAAAAAGCACCTTTGGCAAGTCCGACATTAACAGGTACTCCTAAAGCCCCTACTGCTTCTGCTGGTACAAATACAACACAAATTGCTACTACAGCTTTTACACAAACTGCTGTATCAAGTCATAATATATCTCCTATTTCTCACTCAGATATAAGAGATTTAATTACTGGCTTAACAACCAGACTAAATGCTTTAGCAGACAGTGATGATACTACTCTTGATCAGTTGAGTGAAATTGTTGCTTATATCAAATCAAATAGAAGTTTAATTGAAAGTGTTACTACAAATAAGGTTAATGTATCCGATGTCATCAACAACCTTACATCTACTTCTGTAGATAAGCCATTAGCAGCAAATCAAGGTAAGGTGTTAAAAGAACTAATTGATACATTGACATCAAGTTTTAATGCACATAAAAATGATACTACTGTTCACACCAATTCAACTGAACGTGCTAATTTTACAGATGCTTATAATAAACGACATACTCATGGCAATAAGTCCGTTATTGATGGGATTACATCTACTTTGGTTAATAACTGGAATTCTGCAAAAACTCATGCGGATTCTTCTCATGCTCGTACAGATGCAACTAATGTAGCTAAATCAACCACTAATGGAAATATATTAATCAATGGTACGGAAACGAATGTTTATACTCATCCAAGCGGAACAAATCCTCATGGAACTACAAAAAGTGATGTAGGTTTAGGTAATGTTCCTAATGTAGCAACAAATGATCAAACTCCATCATATACGGAAGCAACTTCTCTTGCTAAATTATCAAGTGGTGAGAAACTGTCTGTTGCTTTTAGTAAGATTTCTAAAGCTATTACAGATTTGATTTCTCATATTGGAGACTCTGTTAAGCACATTACTAGCTCAGAAAGAATTGCATGGAATAGTGCTTATACGCATAGCACATCTACTCATGCACCAAGTAATGCTCAAGCAAATGTAATTGAGATTGTAAAAGTTAATGGTAGTGCTCTTACACCTTCTTCTAAAGCTGTGAATGTAACTGTACCTACAAAAGTTTCTCAATTAACAAATGATAGCGGATATAAAACAACGGATAACAATACAACATATTCATTGTCTAAATCAGGAAGCACTATTACTCTTACTGGTTCTGACGGTAGTAAGACTTCTGTATCCGATTCGGATACTAATACAACTTACCCAATTGCCTATAAGACGATTGATGGTTCTTTTATTACCAAGTATCGAACTCAAACGAAGGGAAACACCGCAAATGGTGATTATATTAGTACAATCAGAACTGAAGCGAGTGGTGTTAACTATGCCCCACAATTCGGTTCAGGATTAGCATGGGGACGTGGAGATACACATGGATATTTATATACAGCCTATCCTTTTGCAGAAGCATACCTTGGTGGTGGAAATGCTGATACATTAAATTGGGTAAAACGAATACAGTTTACAGATGGCACAGGTGCATCTGGTACTTGGGGAATTAATATTACTGGAACTGCAACAAATGCTACGAAGGTAAATAATCATACTGTGGAAGCCAATGTTCCTGCAAATGCTAAATTTACTGACACTAATACTTGGAGAGGTATACAGAATAATTTAACAAGTACTTCTACAACGGATTCATTATCTGCTTTTATGGGAAAACAATTAAAGAGTATGATTGATACACTTATAACAACAGGTTATTATGATACCATGTGGTCAAACGACGCAGGTAGTATGAATTATTATATAAGATTTTCGACTGGTATTATGATTATGGTCACAATAATTCCTGATGGATGGTCAGTAGAAAATAATACTCATTATATTTATCCTGTATCATTTATAAATAACAACTATGCCTTAATAGCAGTAGATAATACAAGTACTAATGGACAAACTAGTGGCGGCTTTGATAGAAGAATCCCTATGATACGTCATGAAAGAAATTATTTTACTGTATGGTCAAATTCAGTAACTCCTGGCGATGATAACTTTTACAATGAAGGTATAGAAGATAGTATGAGCGTTATTTGTATAGGAAGATGGAAATAGGAGGTAAAAATGTCAGACACAGCAATAGAAAATACATTATATGTTGTATACACTTCTCAGGGTGTTTTTATTGGATTTTATGATGATATTGAAGCAATTAATTCAATTTTGCAAGAAAATAATGAATATATATATAAGCCAATTACTCGTGAGATACGAGATTTTATATTGTCAGAACCATTTAATCCAGCAAAAGATATTTTATTTAATATGAATTTTCTCACATCTGAGGTGAATATTATTGATGATAAAAAGTATTTGTTACAAGAATATTCTAGTGCCATTATAGATATGGAGAAAATAAAAAATAAAATGTGTAAAAACATTAAAACAAAATGTGGTGAATATATTACTAGCGGATTAAGTATACAACTGTCAGATGGTTCAGAAAAGGACTTTACATACTCTTTAGAAGACCAAATAAATATTAAATCATTTGTTGATAATTTTAAGTCTGGAGATATGCTTGTATATCATGGTACAGGTGAAATGTTTAATTTATATTCATATGATGATATCTTAAAAATATACAAAGAACTCGAAAATAATAAGATATATAACCTAATTTACACAAGTGTATTATGTCAATATATTATGAAAGAATACACTGAAGAAATGTATTGCAATAAAGAAATAATTGGATATGGTTATTCCAATGAACAAATTCTAAAGGAGGTAAATACTCAATATGAAGCACAATTATTACAGTGAAAATGGATCACAAATAAAGATTATTCATCTTCCTGGTAGTGGTTTAGAAGAACATCGTGAACTTGCAGAATATAACCTTGATAGAAGTTTTAATATATCAAAAGATTTATCAATTATATCTGTTATGAATAGTCAGTGCGAGAAAGATTCGTTTATTCTTAAACAGTGTGAATTTAATAATATTAAATTACTTAATACTGCTTCTGATGTAATATTTTGGAATAACCCTATTAAGATTGAACATATTCTTGAATGTTTAAGAAAAGTTACAACTAAGTATGCACTTATTCTTGATGGCAGAGATACTGTAATTACTGGAGATTTAGATGATTCATTTATAGAAAAATATCTTGCATTTGATACTCCAATAGTTTTTAATGGTACACCAGTTGCTTATCCAAGTAGTCCTATAATTGAAAGTTTGCAAGAAATTATTAAAATCAAAGGAAAACAAAAATATCTTAATGCTGGTGTATGCATTGGAGATAAAGATAGCCTTATTTCCTTTTACACAAAAGCACAAGAAATAAAAAATAATATGTTTAATAACAATAACTCAGAACAATATCTTATTAGACTGACAAAGAAAAGAAATCCTAAGTTAGCAACTGTTGATTACAACAACAATATATTTAGAATTGTTCATAAATATGACTCTAAAATTATTGAAAATGAAAATGGAGATTTTATTATCAGTTAATAAAAAAGGGGGAAGTAATATTGAATATACTGATATGTGGATATGGCAATATTGGAAAACACATAGAAAAAGAATTCTATAAGTTAAAACAAGCAATTAGTGTATATGATAAATATAATAAATCTTTCTCAGACAAAGATATATTGAATGATAAATTTAATTATGCATTCGTTTGTGTTCCTACAGAAATGAAAGAAGATGGTTCTTGTGATACGTCTGAAATTGAATGGATAATACCTAAAATTAAAGCAGATGTTATTATAATTAAATCAGCTATTCCTGTAGGAACTTGTGAATCTTTTCATCTTGAAAATATAGTAATAAGCCCCGAATATTATGGAACTACACAGCATAGTCTTGAATCTCCTAATTTTGTTATTCTAGGAGGAAATAAAACATACTCTTCTATGTGTGTAGAACTATATTCCAAGGTAAAAGATGGATCGTTTAGATTTATTTTTACAGATTGGCGAACAGCAGAATTGGCAAAATACATGGAGAATTGTTGGATTGCCACAAAAGTTACATTTTGCAATGAATTTGCCAAAATTGCTGAAGCATATGGAATAAATTATCCTGAATTAAGAGAATGTTTTGTTGCGGATGAAAGGGTAAATCCATCTCATACATATGTTTATAAAGATAAACCTTATTATGATTCTCATTGTTTAAACAAAGACATTCCTGCACTATTAATGATGGCAAAAGATAATGATATTCAAACACCTCTTATGACAAGCATTTTTAAGATAAACAACCAAATAAAAAATAGTAATACATCGGACAATAATACCATTTAAAGTATTAATTATGCGCATAATGCAAAATTAAAAATGAGATTTATATAATGAAATAGGGTAGTTGAGATTTTATTCTCTTCTACCCTATTTTTTACGATTTTATATGGTATAATTATTTCAGTTGATATTTGTGGAGGTATTTATGAAAGAGGGAATTGAAGCTTATATTATTGAGAGCAATTTAAAGGTTAGAAAGGTAACTGTCGCTCATGTTACTGGTAATCTTGCTACTGTACGATTTGAAGAAGGCGGTGGAATCAGAGTGCCTATTAATAGATTGTACGGATCTGAGGAAGAGGCTGCTAAAGAATTGAAATATAAAACCGAAGCGAAAAAACCGCCTCATAACTATTTGAACGGACAATTGTTATAAAATAAATTTAAAGGAGATGTATTTTATTATACGCCTCCTTTTTCTTAAAATGTAGAATGTAGACAATTTTGGAGTAAATCTACATTCTGTTTAATTCAATATATAAGATTCGAACTTATATTTTAAACACCGACTGTTTATTGACTTAGATAAAAATATAATTGTACTGCCCTTATTTTTGACGACACTTTTGACGACACTATTTTTGTACTATGACGACCTAAAACGGTCTAAAATGATACTTTTTGAAAATCCTCAATCTTCTAAGTCCGCATAAACACTGAATTTCTGTGGTGTTGTAGTAATGGACTAGAGGGGAGTCGAACCTTTCGTCAAACTCTTGTATCCCTTGATTTTACTGGCTTCCCAATGTATTATTTTGTTTTGACGACACTTTGACGACACTATTTAGCAAACTTTTACCATATTCATTGCTATTGCTTCTTGCTCTTTAATTACATGAATATACTTATTATATGTGATGGTTATGTTAGCATGTCCTAGTAGCTTGCTTACAACTTCAATTCCAACACCATTTCTTAATAATGTTGAGCCAAATGTGTGTCTTAAAGTGTGTAATGTTATATGTTCGTCTGATTTAATATTTCGTGTTAATCTATCAAGACTACGTTGAAGATTTCTTGCACATTGTCTTGTGTTATTTTTACAACAACAAAAATAATCACTATTTATGTTGTTTCTTTTGTCGTATTGTTTTAGTTCTTGAATATAATGTAAAGTATTTTCGTTAAGTTTTAGATATCTTTCACCTGCGACAGTTTTTGTGGAATTTTTTAAAGCTAAACTCTGTTTTTTGCATTGCGAATCTAATGCAACTTTTGTCTGTATTGTTTTATTAATTTTAACTATATTATTTTTAAAATTAAAATCATTCCATGTTAATGCAAGTACCTCGCCTGTTCGCAACCCTAGATTCAACATAATAATTAAAACTAAGAAGTCTCTTCCTTTATATTCATCTATCGTTTTGTATTTGGATACAGCTTCTTTTTTAAATTGCTCTAGCTGCTTATCTGTTAATGAAAACTGTTCTTTAGTTTTAACAATAAGATAACTTTCTGTTGGTAACTTAATGTCACTACATGGATTATTAAATATAATTTTTTCTTTAATTGCTGTTTCGAAACATGGGTTTAATAACTGTATGATTTTTTTTAATCCAGATAAAGCTAATGGTTTTTTCCCTGATTTTAATGGAGGATTGGCAAATTCCTTAATAAAAGCATCTATATCTTGTGATGTAATATCACAGATATATTTATTGCCGATATAAGGTTTAATTTGATGTTGATAAACACTGTATAACCTAGTGTAACTAGAGCCTTCAATTGTTCCAAATTTATAATTACTTAGCCAATATTCCACATAATCATTTAACCTGATTTTTTTTGTTTCTTTAAATCCATTATTGATTTTTTGAAGATAGGATTTGACCTTGTTTTTTACTTCTACTTTTGTATTACCATAAAAGCTTTTTCTAATACCATTTATTGTAATTTTAGCCTCAAACCTATCATCTTTTCGTTGCATTATATTCATATTATTAATAGTTGCCGATATATTGATACTATTTATAATTATCACACCTTTCTTTTACATCAATATAAGGGCAGTACAATTATGACTTAATCATAATATGTCTGCCCTATTTTTTCAATGATTAATAATATATTTCTTCATTGAGATGTTCCTTGATCCATTCTTCCAATATAGAAAATGTCGTTATATAATCATTGCCAATTTTCATTAGCGGTAATTCCCCCGATTTAATTAATTGTTTTATCTTAGTTTTTCCGAATGGAAGAATGTCATATAAATCCTTTTGGCTTAAAACCTTATTTTCCATATTTATGCCTTTCCCGAACTACCAAAGCCACCATTTCCTCTAACTGTATTACTGAGATTTTCTTTCACCTTAAATCCAAACTGTTCTACTGGCTGAATAACAATCTGTGCAATTCTATCACCTTCAGATACAATTCTTGTCTCATTGCTCTGATTATATAGTGCAACCATGATATTTCCTCGATAGTCTGAATCAATCACTCCGACCTTATTGGCAGGAGCTAATCCCTGCTTGCAAGATAAACCACTTCTAGCATAAACAAGACCGACATATCCATTAGGTATTTCCATTACAATTCCAGTGTCAATAAAAGCTGTTTCACCAGAAAGAATTTCTACCCTATTTTCTTCGTTATGTATTACTGCATATAAGTCTGCACCTGCTGCAAATTCACTACCATATGTAGGAATCTTTGCATTCTCGTCTGTTTTCTTAATATTAATTATTTTCATACGTTTTTAAAATTCCTTTCTTGATTAGTTTTATTATTTCTGTGTTAATATTCTCTGTTATTCCCCTATTTACTTCACTATTTGTTTCATTGTAATATGGATAATATGTAGAACCTTCTGACTGAATATCATAAGTAAAAATATTTTCTTCCATATTTACATAGAAATACGCATATATGGTTGTTTTATCGTTCCATTTATATACAGGAACATATAATCTATAATCACCATTTTCCTTGTACCTAAATCCGTAATCAAGCAACTTATTTTTAGTTACAGATTTATTAACTTTAATTCTTCTTACTTCACTCATCGCTACATCTCCTTAATTTCATTTTCAAGATATTTGAGATATTCATCCCATTTGTCAATCATGTAGATATATTCCTTACCTTTGACACATTTGAGTCTCATATCTGCTTTAATATTCTCCCACGGAGTCTTCTTTGTAACCAAAGTTTGTAAATAAGAATGTGTCATTCTACTTAGGGTTAAAAGCTTCTCAGGAGGAATTTTAGACACGATTTCTTTGTACTGTGTCAATTTATCATCTGGGATTTTAAAGTCTTTATTTCGGGGTAAATTCTTTGGTGAAAATGGGCTTATAGACGCACCACTTGTTCTTGGTTTTAGTAAAGGAATAACCTTGTCTGAATTGACATATTTGAACTTAAATAAAATTTCAGAATCCGTTTCTTCAATATCAAATATAAGAGACGGTTCAGATTGCTGAATTGTTTTAATAATATTATGTCCTCTTATTAAAGAAGGAATATATGCTTGTAAAGTATTATGTCCATAATAGAATACCTTGTTACCATATTGACAAGATATATAACAATCAATATCTTCTAATGTGCCATTGAGCTTACGATTAAAATCGTTTGTATCTTTATTTACAGGACATAAGATTCTATATTTTCCTTTAAACTTATCGTATAAATATCCTATAGTTGTTCACCTCTCTTATTAATACTCCTCATATTCTTGTTCATCACTTATTTTAGGAGCGTTCTTTTCTGCTTCCAAAACAGTATCTAAACACTCTTGTCTTGTTTTAAATATTGTTTTATCCAATTTATTGTAAGAAAATAGATAAGCATGTTTATCACGCTTATCTGTCCCAACGAAGTAATCATCTCTAACTGTCCTTACATATAGGTCACATACTTCATATATTCCTACTGGCTTAAGCATTCGAGCATAATAGACCATTTTACCTTTTTGAATATCTGTTTTGTTCATTATTCTTCCTTACCACCATTTTTTACAAATTCTAAGGCATTATAAATACCTGCTGCATATCCTTTAATACGATCAAACTGAAAAGGATTTTCTTTAACAGCTCTTTCCTCTACATCTTCGGCAAGCTTTAACTCTTTTTTTAATCTTTTTATAATTCTTTTATGGCTTTCAAGTGACTGTATTGCTGATTCAATAGCTTCAATATGTTCACCTGTAGTTCCTTGTATATAACATAAATCGCAGTTGTCACACTTCTTATTATTACAATCTTCATGAATACCCTTAACCTGTCTTTTCTGGCATTTAAGATATGCTTTTAATTTTTCTAACGCTTCTTTATTATTCATAATTATTCCTTACTTAAATTAATTACAATATAAAACCAATTTGTTCTGAGCGAGAGATTGCTTTATATCAATCACTCGTTGGTTTTTTGAACCTCTGAATTTTAATGATAGGTCTTTCTGCTCATCTATATATTCTCCATCAACGAGTACATCTACATTGGAAATTATCTCCCATCGTGTAAGCCACTCATCTGCATTTGCTGCAAATGGAGTATATTTATATTCATTATATTTGGAATTTAAAAGATCAAAATTATATCCTGTATACAACCAGATAGTTTTCTCAGGAAAAGAATTACGGATTAGTTTGATTAGAGATAAGATTTCATCGAGATTCTGTTCAGCTAAACACTCACCACCAAGGAAAGATATTCGCTTAATATATGATCTATCAATAAGTTTTATGAATTTGTCTTTTGTTTTTTCTGTCCATTCCTTACCGCCATTAAAGTCCCATGTATCAGAATTAAAACAACCAAAACAGTGAAATGGACAACCTTGAACGAAGAGGGAGACTCCTACTCCCTCTCCATTTGAAATATCAAGGTTACGCATACTTGAATATCTCATATTATTCCTCCTCAATGTCGTCAAGATGTGGTACTCTATCATGAATATCACCAAGTCTACCTTGATTCCATCCATTACGTGCCGTACCTTTGTATCCACAAGTTCTACGAGTAATATCCATAGTTCTTACATCTCTATTACCACAATTAGGACACTCCCAAATCAACTTACCACCTTCATCAATAAGCTTGATTTCTTTGCTCCATCCACATTTCTGACAATAATCACTCTTAGTATTTAATTCAGCATACATATTATTATTATAAATGAATTTCATTACTTCAAGTACAGCAGGAATATTATTCTCCATATTCGGACACTCGATATACGAAATACTTCCACCTGGACTTAATCTTTGGAATTTAGCTTCAATACGAAGCTTCCCAAAGGCATCAATATGTATAAATACTGGGATATGATAAGAATTTGTGATGTATGTACGATCTGTAACTCCTTCAATAATGCCAAATCTCTCTTTAAGTTTTTTTGCAAACTTTTCCGTAGTCGCCTCCAATGGAGTTCCGTATAAGCTGTAATCAATATTTTCATCTATTTTCCATTGAGAGCATTTATCATTCAATGCTTGCATTACTTCAAGACCAAATTTTTCTCCAATACCTTCATCACAATGATAATGTCCAGTCATATACTTAACACATTCAGCAAGTCCTGCATAACCAAGGGATAAAGTTGAATAGCCACCAAAAAGTAGTTTATCAATAGATTCACCCTTTTTAAGTCTTGCAAATGCTCCGTGTTGCCAAAGAATAGGAGCAACATCTGACTTTGTTCCACGTAATCTCTGATGTCTAATCTTTAATGCTTTATGACATAACTCTGTACGTTCATCAAATATACGCCAAAATTCATTGAAATCTCCACCTGATGATAATGCAATATCTGGTAATGATACAGTTACAACACCAGAATTGAAACGTCCATAAAATTTTGGTTTACCATTTTCATCATGCCATACTGTTAAAGCACTTCTACATCCCATTACAGGATAACAGTTACCATCTTTCATCTCTTTCATAATTTTTTCTGAGATATAATCAGGAGTTAATCTTTTCATAGAACATTTAGCTGCCATCTCAGTAAGATACCAATACTTATCTTCTTCATGAATATTGTCCTCCTGAAGAACATAAATAACTTTTGGAAATGCAGGTGTGATATAGACACCTTCTTCATTCTTTACACCAAGATAACTCTGACGAAGTTCCTCTTCGATTAACATTGCCAAATCATCTTTTTCTCTCTGATTATGTGCTTCATTGAGATACATAAACAATGTAATAAATGGTGCTTGACCGTTAGTTGTCATGAGCGTTGTGATTTGATATTGAATTGTCTGGATTCCTTTTTCAATTTCTTTTTTCAAACGCTTTTCTACAATATCTTCAATGTCAGTTGCATCAATAAATTTGAGCAATCTATCTTTATTTTTATAGAACTTTTCCTGATCTTTTCTTAACTTCTTACCAAGAACTTTTCTAGGTTTAACCCATTCTTTTTCATCAATATTTCTATAAAGATATTCTTGTTCTTCAATTACTTCTTTTCTGATTTTCTGTCTTGAAATATCTACGAATGGAGCAAGATGTGCTAAAGAAATACTCTGCCCTCCATACTGACTTGAAGCGACCTGTGCAATAATTTGTGTTGCAACTGTACATGCTGTAGAAAAACTATGTGGTTTTTCAATCAATGTTTCGCTAATTACTGTACCGTTTTGTAACATATCCTCAAGATTAATAAGACAGCAGTTGTTCATATACTGAATAAGATAATCAAGATCGTGTACATGAATCAATCCATCATCATGAGCTTGTACTATCTCAGGTGGTAGGATATACCTTCTTGATGCATCCTTACTTACAATTCCTGCTAAATAATCTCTCTGCGTTGTATTAAGTCTTGGGTTTTTATTAGAGTTTTCGTTATTCCAATAGTCACTTTCTCCACTCAACAATTCTGTGATTTCTGTATCAATTGTATTCTCGTTTTCTCTCTGAAACTCACGAATACTTCTATATCCCTCATATGCTTTTGCAGTAAGTCTCTGCTTCTTAGTAATCAATTTATCATAAACCATTGATTCAATATCAGAGATACTTACTTCGTCTTTATCCTTACAGTCTTCTTCAATCTCGTTTGCAATGTCTTCTGCAATCTTTTGTTTTACAATACCTGAACCATTTTTCATTGCTTTAAGAATTGCAGTTGAAATCTTAGACTTATCAAAATCAACTTCTGAACAATCTCTTTTAATTACCTTCAATATTTATTCCTCCTCAAATCCAATAACATTACCATCATTAATAACGACTCTTGTATTCTTACATTCAAACAATTCAATGCAATCACCAGTAGTAATATTATCCATGTTAATTTCTGTAGTCTCTCTTAACATAATTAATCCTCCAATTCTGCTTTATAAAGCTGGTATATCATATTCCAATCCCAACAATGTTTATCATTCCATTCCTTATTCCAAGGATAAATCTCGCCAAAACAAATCTTTGTATCAGCATTAGAAGTCTCAAGATTATGTGCAGAATCATCAATAAATAAGCCACCACTCATATCTATATGAGATTTATCATTATATTCTTTGAAATTAACTCCAATAAACTGACAAAACGGAAGGTGTTCTTTACACCATCTTTCCTTTGCTTTAAGATTAGGACTATAACCAGAAGAGACAATAATTATTTCATTATGTAATGCAAATTTTCTTAGTGTTTCATAAGCTTGTGGCATGAACTTTAACCTATCAAAGAATCGTTGCTGATTGAAATATGTATTTATATATTCTCTACTTGCACAGTTAAGTTCTTCAAAATCCCAAGTCTTAATCTGTTCTGGAAGAATATACTTATAATCGCTGTAATACTTAAAGTCCTCATTGTATAAATCACATATTGCAGCAATTGTATTTACAATAACTCCATCAAAATCGCAATAAAGTTTTATATGTCATCACCCCAATCTAATAATATATTTGGACATTCATTATTCTTATCCAATTTATAATTCTCTCTTAGAATTAACACATTATATGGAATATTCTTGTAATACCTTACACATTCCATATAAGGACAAGTCCTATTACTACAATAGATCTTGTCCTTCTTCTGATTTTTCTCTGTTATTCTTTTTTTTGATTTCATCTAACTCCTTGCATATTAAGGCTGTCTCAAAAGCTGTTCTATTTTCGTTATGTACAATATAATCAACTTTTTTAGATATATGTCTAAAATCCTTTTTATCAGCCTTATATCTTCTCTTAGACTCAGCTCTGTCAACATCTCTATTTAACATTCTTCGCTTAATTTCTCTATTAGATACTTCAAGATAAATAACAGTTACATTCTCATTAATCTTACTTCTTACTTTATCTAAAGCATCAGGCGTAAGAATAATTACAGAATGTGACTTATTATAATCTTCAAGTAAAGAACCATAATACCAAGCTCCTGAGACGGTTTCGTATATTCTGTATTCTGCAAAACTACCACAATCAATCTTGGTTAAGAAATTCATCTTGTCTAAAAAATGATATTCTCTTCCATTAATCTCTCCTGGTCTTGGTGGTCTTGTAGTACAGGTTACAATCTTGTTGTAACCCATCTTCGTTAATTCCTTAACCACCGTATCTTTTCCAGAACAAGATTTGCCTACCAATATAATCATATCTTTTCAAATCCTTTCATATCATTAACAAATCTTTTTACCACCAATGAATCATCACAATATAGACACACATTGATTGGTTCAAGTAGATTTAAGGAAAATATTGCCATTATTGATTTGGCATTGACTTCATACCTGTGTGACTTAATTGTTATTTCTTCATCATATTTCGTAACTATTTCAACAAAATTTTTAACTCGTTGAATAGTGTCTAAAGTAATAACCGCTGTTGTCTCTAACATAGTTACTCCCTTTCATCTTTCATAAATTCTTATATAAGCTATTTCACCTTCAAATCCAGCTATCTTAGATACATCTCCTGTATTACCCCAACGATTTGAGATATTAGGAATAAGTGTGTTTGTATGTACTACAAACTCAACAATTGAACCATTTGCAACTGTATACTGGTTAAGAGAATCTGTATGTTCATCATCTTTAACATCAGCTAAGACACATGGAATAACTTCTCCGCTCTCTAAGACAATATCAAACTCAGTTCCTATATCAGTTGAGTAGAATGAACCTAAAGCACAAGCATATCTATTACCAATCATATATATTCCCGTGTTATAATCAAGAAGAAATGTTGATTTCATAGCATATTGCTTTGAGCTTTTATCCTTAATACTATCTGCGTCCATATAAGATTTAAAAGGTTTATTTTCTGGAACAGGATAATCTGTATATTCTTTTAAATATTCTTCGATTTCACTCTCTAAACTCTCATAATCCCTAGCAATAATCTGTTCCATAGCTTCTTTTTCTTCTAACTCTTTTCGAGTCTTTTCTTTTTCAAGATTCTTCTTTAGGTCAGTAAATACTCTTGAATATATATACTGACTTTCCTGTGCTGCTTTAGCAGTTTGTATATTATTTTGTCCCCATAAGGGGACTATACAAGTTAAAGCTGAAGCAGTTAATAGCGAACCTGCTATTAATCTTCTCACCTTACTTATCTTTATCACCTGCTTTCTTTAGTGTGAGATTGATTCTCAATAGAATATTCTCTGATCACTGAATCATTTTTAAAAAATCTTCTTCTGAAATAATTGGGATATTAAGCGATTTTGCTTTCTGATTTTTAGACGATATGGAATTTATATCATTATTAATAAGATAAGATGTTTTAGAACTTACAGAACCTACAACTGTGCCACCATGAACAACTATATCAGCTTTTAGTTCATCACGATTTTTATAATGGTTGACAGAACCAGTTACAACAAATGTTTTACCTTGTAATGTATTATTTGGAGTTTCATCTAAGATTAAGTTAGGTGATTCAAATGTAAATTCTTTTGATAGTTCAAATATTTCTGAGCAATGTATATTGAAATACGAGTTTAGAGAATTTATAAGGCTATCTCCTATACCTGATATACTTCTAAAATGTTCTGCGCCATCAGTAATCATAATTTGCATAAAATTACCTATATTTGAAGTATTCTCTATCGTACAACTTTCAGCAATATCATGACTTGCTGATTTGCCCAGTAATGGAACAGATAAACTATAAAGGAAACGCTCAAGACTTGTTTTTTTAGATTCCTTGATTGATTCAAGCAGTTTTAGAACAGATTTCTCACCAAAACCATCACATTTAATCCATTCGTCCCAATGCCAATCAAGAGTGTAAATATCTTTATAATTTTTTATCCATCCTTTTTTGAGAAGGAAATCTAAAGTAGCTTCTGACATTCCATCTATATTAATTGCATCTCTTGAGCAAAAATGTTTTAATTTTCCAAGAAATTTCCCACGACAATCTGGATTTTCACACATAAGAACTTCTGAATCATTCTCTTTAACAATCTTTGTAGGTTGACCACATATAGGACATTTATCAGGAATTTTAAAGTTACCACTCTTATCAATACTGTCATGTACTTTTGGAATAACCATATTAGAACGGTAAACTCTAATTCTATCTCCAATCCCAAGCATCATATCTTTAATATATGTAATATTGTGAAGTGTTGCCCTTGTTGTAATTGCTCCATTTAAGTCTACTGGCTCGAAAATTGCCACGGGATTTATTAACCCTGTCTTAGAGGTATTCCATTCAATATCTGTAAGTACTGTTTCAAATAATTCATCTTCATACTTATAAGCCTTAGAATGTCTAAAATATTTATCCGTTCTTCCCATAGATTCAGCAATTTTATAATCATCAACTGCCATAACAGCTCCATCATAAGGTATATTATGAAAATCAGCTTCATATCTTAAATCTTCAAGCATTTTTGGAAGATTTTCTTTGTCTGGAGAATTATTTGAATAAGTCCACATTGGAACAATTTCAAAACCATTACTTTCTGCTCTTTTTAAATCAAAGAAAACCGACTTATGCTCAAATCCTTTGATAACTCTCCAAGCCACAAATCTCATATTTCTACTTGCAGCTTGTTTGCTATCAAGTAACTGTAGTGAACCAGATACGAGATTTCTTGGATGTTTATACTTCTTATCTTCTGGAAGTTTATCATTAATCTCTCTGAAAGTGTCCCATCCGATAATTGTTTCTCCATCAATGATAAGTTCGTCTTTATATGGGATATCCTTTGGTACATTCTTCATTGTCAAAACATTCTGAAGGCATTCTGTACCTGTTACTCCGTCACCTCTAGTTTCTGCACCAATTAATTCTCCATTAATATAATGAAGTGAGGTGGTTAAACCATCACACTTTACAGATAAAAAGCCATTTTTATCTCCAAGAAACTCAATTAATTCATCAACAGATTTTGTTTTATCAAGAGAAAGCATTAGATGATTATGCTTTACTTCTTTTAGTTCATCGGCAACTGGATAACCAACATTATGTATTGGACTATTAGATAATACAATACCAGTCTCTTCTTCCCATTGTTTGAGTTCTTCTATTTTCTTATCGAATTCATAATCACTCATAATAGGTTGCCCAGTATTGTAATAAGCTTCTGATGCTCTGTTAAGTTCTCTGACTCTAGCTGCAATATCAAATTTGTCCATCTGTCTCCTCCTTTTTGCAAAATTCTTTTAAATATATAAGCCATCAATCTCTTCTCTCATTTCTTTTTGTACCATCTTTTGTACAATCTTTGTCCACATTTATCACAATAATTCTGTCTTGGAACGGCATTATCAATTACATAATTACACATAGGACAATAACATTTATCATATCCGAGCAATTTCCTCATTGGTTTATTTTTCTTTTTTAGTTCTTTGTATTCCTCATATTCTTCACCCGAAATAATATAAAAAGATGCCATAATTTTAACCCTCATACATAATTAATTCTTTTGCATATGGAAGCGATTCTACCCACTTAATGAATGACTCCGACCATTCTGTAAGTTTATGATTTTTACGCTGGAAGTACATATTACGGACATTCTCATAATTCATAGTAACTGTTCTTGTCTGTAACCAACTTTCAGGAAGCCATCTTATAAGTTCCTTCCAGTATCTCTTGTCCTTTGTTTCGAGATATGCGAGTCTAAGAGATTCAAGCCAATCAATGATTGATTTAGGTTCTTCAGATGAATACATTGTCCAATTACCAGGATTTTCTTCGTCTCCATCAGGAAGTGTTGTAACTAATGTATCATCATAATCATCAATCTCAAAACACTCTAATGTAATTGGTGTTGTGGCGAGTTTATGCATTGTGGAAGTAGAATTAACTGTAGTTCCTACCTTATATGTATCAAATTCCTTCCACCAGTAGATAGGAGCTGTTATATCAACAGATACAAAAATCTGACGCATAAACTTTCTATGTTCATTTCCTGCTTTGATTAATTTCTGTGCAAGTTTCATATCATTCTGACCAATTTTAAATTCATCACAATATTTTTCGTGACAATTTATATTGAAATATGGGCAATTTTCATAACAACCATCTATATCATAATTTCCACTGTCACTTTTCAGCCAAGAATTCATTGGGTTTCTCATCCCACGAAGACTATGCTCAAATCCCCACACTTCTGTATTTTCAAATTTCATTCTTTATTCCTCCTTAAATTACCAACAGTAATCAACGAATCTATTAAAATTCAACATTACCTGATCATGTATATCAATCTTAATTTCAGCTTCTTCTTTATTTCTACCAACCCAAGGTGATATAACTATTTCATATTCACATTTTGACCAAAACCAATATATGAGTTCTTTTCTTAGCTTTTCCTTGAATTCTGTCTTATCAATTTTACTATTAATTAATTTCTGAACTTCTTCATTAAACCTATAATGTCTAAATATGTTATATGTAATAATTTCATTTCTGTTGAAGTCATGAAAATATACATTCCATTCCATGTATTCACCTACTTTCTTAATAACTTCTTAGTATTATCCACTTTAACCAATTGGGCATATTAGAATTCGTTATCAAATTGAAAATCATTTTACTCATACATAAGCTGATAAATATGCCTAAAATAAGCAAGATGATAATAATTACCAATAATAATTTCTTATTCATTTTTACACTTCCTGATTATTTATTCTCTTTTTTGTCTATGGAAATTTGAGCGAATTGCTCTAAGAAATGAAACGAATATTAAATAGAAATCGTGACAATTGAAATAATGGATTCTTGTTACTTTAATTTCTCCAAGGATCGTGTTTGCATAAAACTTTTTTTATTTCATCAATCATGTCATTCATATATTCATCAGACTTAGCTTTAATATAATCTTTTGCTGAATCAACATCTAAACCTATATCAATTACGTCATTATGATAAGGTTCACCAGTTAAATTTTCTCCAAAACAAATTTCATCAAATGGAATATTGTAACATTCACCTGAATCTCCATCTACGCAGCTAAAAGTCAGCTCTGTATTTTCGTCATATCCAATTTTATTCAATTTATTAATCAGATTTACTACTTTCATTTTTACCTCCTTAATTTTCACAAGAAACTGTCGATTATTATCTTTTAAATATGTGGGTATGGATTTTCACCATACATGTACATTGTTGTACAGATTCTGGGCTACCAAGGATGAAGAACCACCGTACTCCTGCTTAACTGGCAGGCGATATTCTTTCGTGTTTTACCACATTTCTCTCTACTCGATAACCTTACTTGTGTCTACATATTCCACCACCACATATTTTGACGGACTAGAACTATGTCTTTAATTTCCTCTCATAAATTTTTTTAAGTGTAAATTTACTCTTTCTGCTTTCTCAAAGTCTTGCATTTCAATCATATAGAAGCTAATATATCCTCTTGGAAAATCATCATCGTCATTTTCTTTTGTAAAATATAAATCCACACATTCATCTCCATCGCTATAAATATAATAATCATCACTATATACTATTTTTATATTTCCACCAATGTTTCTATCTTGAAAATCAATACATGAGTCATCATTTTTAAAAATAATTTCATTTACAAAATCATTACTTTTTTCAAAATTGCATTTAAACTCCTTGTAATTATTCTCTTTAGCGTAAGATAAAATAGAATTATAATCGTCTTGTGATATTTTTGTTGTTCTTTTATAAATATGAAAATGTCCATAATCTTCATATGTTGTATTATCTACAAAAAAGATTTCCATTACTGGGAATTTATCATCTTGTATTTTTTCAAACTTACCATCTATTAATTCATATCCATCTTTGCTGGCTTCATTAAATAATTTTTGAAGTTTTGAATTATAATCCATATTATTTCTCCTAACCACATACAATATACAGTGTCGTTAGTTAGCTCAAACACTACATATAGTTTTAAATTTCAAAAGAAATCCGTCTTTCCTTGGCTTTTTGAGTCTCTGAAACGCCCTATTGATGGGCATTCCAGAAATCTAAATTACTCTTCTACTGTATTATTCTCTGTTTCTAACATCATCCAAGTGTTTCTATTATTGTGACTTGTTCTAATACATTGTAAAAATGCTTCTGGTTCAGCTAACAACAAACACCTCTTCTTTGCTCTAGTCAATAATGTATAAAGCATACAGTTATCAAGAAGCTGATGATGTGTATTGTCAATAATACCAATTACCGTCTTTCGACCAGCACCCTGCAATTTATGTACTGTCATGGCATAAGCAAGATCTAATGCAGCTAACTCTTTCTTTGTGTATTCAATGATTTTGTCCTTTCCAAAAATATCAGTGTAAGTGACTTCACAATACTCTTCTTTTTTCTTACCATCATATCTTTCACTGATTTTTGTCACATAACCAATCTCGCCATTAAATACATTTTTGTCATAATCATTAACTGTTTGCATGACTTTTGCACCAAGTTTGAAAGTTGTATCAAAACCTTCAATACTCTCTAAAACATCACCAAGTAATTCATTTTGAATAACCTTGTTAATTTCATTGGTGCTATTCAAACAATCTTTTCTACGAGGTACTGCAATAACCACATTGTCGATTCCATCTGATTCAACAGATTTGATAAATGTCTTAATAGCAATATTAAATAATGACTGTCGATTTGTGCGGAACATATAATACATATCCTGTAACTCACCATGAATAATTCGTGGCTGCAACTTCTCAGATATAGGATTTATATTCTCACGAATCTTATTTGCATCAACAAGAATACCTGATTTTTCAGCCTGTCTCATAGGTTTTACTAACTTACTCACAACTGATTCATCGAACATTTCAATCAAATCTGAGAACACGTTACCAAAACCGATAGGTGGTAACTGCTTATGATCTCCTGAAATAATAATTCTTGTATTATCTCCAATTGCCTCAAGCCAATGTAAAAATAAACTGGCATTAACCATACTTCCCTCATCGAGAAATGCAACATCTGTAATCAAATGATTGTCCTTATTGTATGTAAAATCATTTAACCCTTGGCATCCAAGTGTTCTATGAATAGTCATTGCAGGGAATTCTGTTGCTTCTGTAATTCTTTGAGCTGCCATTGCTGAAAGTGCTGAAGCTGTCATCATATAATTATTCTCCATATAAGCCTTAACAATTGCTCGCATTATTGACGTTTTACCAGTTCCTGCTTTTCCAGTTATCAAACTAACAGTTCTATGTAAGCTCTTATGAATCGTGTCTAACTGCTCTACTACATAATCAAATCCTTGTTCTTCTTCCGCATGTTTAATTGCTTTATCAATCGCTTCATCAGAAATATTGATTGTTGTTTCAATTTGAGATTTATTCAGAATCAAATGATAAATCTGCATCTCAATATCGTAATAATATTTCAGACCAATTCGACCATTATTAATATGAAGAAAGTCATTATTTTCTAATAACCAATCAACCTTATTACAACACTCGTATATGTTATTACTTATGGCTGCTCTTAAAATCTTTTCAGAACACCATGTATGACCTTTACTTTCTCCTAGATCTTTGAAATAGTATTGGATAAAAGCTACAAGTCTTTGTGTAGAATCAATTAGTTCAGGTTTTAACTTCAGTGCTAAATCATCACATTTACGAAACCCAATTCCATCAATTTTTGTCATGATGTATGGATTTTTTTCTAACTCTTGCTTTAATAAAACTGGATTTGGTTCTTCTGAAAGCAATTTTTTAATCATTGCATAAGTGACACCAATTGGTTTTAGCATTGAGATAATGTCAGAAATGAGATAGTTATTGATGATTTTTTCCTTGATTTTATTCCAAGTAATTTCTCTAACACCTTTTACAAGACTGTAATCAATAGTTTTTAATGTACCATTCGCTACATCATTAACTACATTTGGATATGCGTTTATTAAATTATCAGCCATCCACTCAGGAATCATTGACTTCAAAAATAATAACTGTGTTTCTTTGCTTTGTGGAATAATGGCGTATATGGCAATCGGTGTATATTGATCGCCATATTTTTTATCCTTTTTATATTTCGCCTTAACCACATATTCTCCACCCACAACTAGATGTTGCATCTTTCCTGCTAATTTACTCATTTTTTTATCATCAGTATCATTTGCAGAATTATTATCACCAAACGGATCGAATGTTTTTGTAGGTTTTGTAAAGAATGGAATATCATCTTTTGTTGAAAAACCAAATACACCCCACGTTGAATCATCCGAGTAGTATTGCTCATATGTAATTATCGCTGTAAATTTATAAATCTCATCTTCATCCAATTTAGACTGATACTCCTTTCTTTCTCACATATTCAAGCCATTTGCTATATGGCTTTAATTTTTCTACAATTACCTTTTCTTCGCTATCTTTCTTACAAAGAATTGCTACTTGCTGTCCTTTTTTTACTAAATCTTCATATTCCTTTAATTGGCTATGCCATACAATTCCTTCAACAAGTCCAAAACTTGAATAGATATTTATATATGCGAATTGCTTACCATTCTTATCTTTCTTCTTTTGAACCTTTGCTATAATTCCAACTAAAGTACATTTCTCACCATCAGGCACATCCTCAAATGGTGTCAAGAATGTATAAGCTGCATCAAATGGATTATCATTGATAAATACCTGTAATGTTTGGAATTCCCAAAACTGTTCATCTTCAAGATATTTTTTATTATCATCTATGTATTTTTGGAATCTTACCTTCTGATTTTCTTCAAACTGTATCTTTTTTAATCTGTTATATTCAGTAAGTAATGCTTCCTTGTCATATACAATTCGTTTTCCAGATGAAGGAATCACGTACTTCTTTAAGTTAATGTTCCAATCTTCTTCGAGTTTCTTATAGGTAGGCAATGATTGAACTTCTGAGAATTTTAATGGTTGATACTCTGATTTAAGATATGATATAAGTTTTTCACGCTTATTTTTACAAGGAATTGCACCAGATTTTATCAGTGCAATAACAGATGCCTTACCTAAAGAAAGTCTCTGAATCAAATCATCAAACGATTTGTATATACCATTATTCTCTCTTTCTTCGATAATTTGCTTAGAGAGTGATTCTCCAATTCCACCAATAGCAGACAATCCAAAAAGAACCTTATCTTTATCAACTGTAAAATTCATTCCAGAATGATTGATATTCGGTGGCATAATATCCACATTAAAATACCTTGCATCAAGAATATACTTATTAATTGCACCTGCTTTATCTTTATTCTGATTGAATAATGCTTTGAAAAAGTAAGTTGGGTAATGAGCTTTGAACCAAGCTGTCTCGAAACAAAGAACTGCATAACTATATGAATGCGATTTGTTGAATAGATAACCGCCTTTTTGTGATAATTCATTCGCAATTTTATCAGCAATTTCTTTAGAATATCCGTTTGCTACAATTTCACCACGAAGAATTTCTGACTCTTTCTGTACTAATTCAACTATCTTTTTTCCGATTGCTTTACGGAATAAATCAGCACCTCCATATGTTCTTCCACCAAATTTCTTAACAATATCAAGAAGCTGTTCCTGATAAATCATACAGTAATTTGTATCTTTTAAGATTTCGTCCATATCTGGATGAATTGATGGTGGTCTACTTCCACCTGTTGCCATTTCAACATACTCATCAAGTGCTCCCATACTATCAGGTCTATATAATGCCAAGATGACAGATATAACCTCAAAATCTAATTGTTCAAGTTTTGGTTTTAATCGAATAAGCAAATCTTTCATTCCTGCCGATTCAACCTGGAACACACCATTGGTCTTACCACTTGCTAATAACTCATATGTAGGTCTATCATTCTCAAACTCTGGATTATTAATATCATAATCCCAAGGATCTAAATGTAAATCATCCTTAATTTCCTTCACAAGATTAAGTGTTGCTACTCCAAGAAGGTCAAATTTTACAATTCCAATGTCTTCTACATAATGTTTATCAACTTGAATTACATGCTCACCCTTAGTTCCTATTTTCATTGGCATATAGTCATTAATTGTTGTATCAACGATTCCAACACCACCAGCATGAATAGAAACTGTTTTAACACGACCACTTAAATGCTTTGCAATATCAAACAAATCAGCATATTGTGGATTGTCTGCGAGTAAATTTGGATTTGCTTTCATACAGTCATCCCATTTATCGAATGTAAATTTCTGTGAAAGTTTTTGCATCTGATTATATGGAAATCCAAGTATCTTACCAACGTCAGTAATTGCAACTGTTGGAGTAATATATGAGTAGTTAATAATCTGGCATACTCTTTCTTCTCCATATTTGTCTACAAGGTAATCAATGATTGCATCTCTGTTACCAACATCTGTATCAATATCTGGGAGTCCTACTCGTTCAGGATTTAAGAATCTCTCAAAAATGAGTCCATATTTAATCGGATCAATATCCGTGATATGACAACAATAACAAACTAAAGAACCTGCTGCACTTCCTCTTCCCTTACCAACTTCAATTCCAAGTTTCTCAGCAGCCTTGATAAAGTCCCATACAAACAAGAAATAACCATCGAACCCCATCGAATGAATAATACCCATCTCATAGTTTAACCTAGTTCTTCTTACTTGCTGTTCGTCTTCGCTAAGATTGTCGTATCCTCTATCTTTCCAACCTTGTCTAACTAAATGCCATAAGAATTCATTATTATCTCTGTACCCATCAGGTAATGGGAACGTAGGTAACTGTGGTTTCTGAAATGGCATATCTACATTTTCAATTAAATCTGCTACCTTATTAGTATTCTCCAGTCCAAGACATACGTTTTCATATCCAATCTGACTATCCATAATTTCATGGATTTCATCTTCAGATTGCATATAACAACCTTCATATACCTCACTATTTTCGATAGCATTTTTGTCGTTATTGCTACTTTTTCTACCAATCTGAATAAGCTTGTCCTGATAATACAAATCTTCTTTTTTAGGTGCATGACTATCTGTTGTAATGATAAATGGGGTATTTGTTCTTTTTGAAAGTTCTAAGATTTTCTGATTATATGAACACTGAGCCTGATGAGAATGCGACTGCATCTCAAGGAAGAAATGAGGAAAAGCTTCTTTATATTCATTAACATATTCAATACACTTTTCAAAATCTGATTCTCTCGCTAACTTACTTGCTAAACAAGCAGAAGAAATAACAAAATTCTCAGCATAGGGTTTAATATCTTCTACTGTGCATCGTGGTTTAAAATAAAACCCTTCAAAGTTACTTTTTGTAATAACCTTATTTAAGTCTTTTCTGCCTTGCTCATTTCTTATCAAACAAATCAAATGAAAATATTTATTGTCTTTATCCTTAACAGCGATATCTTCACATTCGTATAACTCACATCCATATATCATTTTAATATCTGGATAGTCTTTTTTAATAAGATCAAAATAAATATGGGAATATACATTTCCGTGTTCTGTTATAGCAAATGCCTTTAACCCTATTTCTTTTGCTCTATCCAACATTTCTTTTGGACTACCATATCCATCAAGTAATGAATAATATGTATGGTTATGTAATGAACTATACATAACTCACCTCCTACCAATCATCGTCTTCATCGTTACTATTTGTACTAATAACAGCTACATCTTCGATAATAATCTGTGGTGTTCTAATACCGTTATATTCGTTTATTGAAGGTTTTCCGACAATATTAAATGTAATACTATCGTTATCATCCCATGCGTTTTGAAGAAAATCATATAGCTGATTACCTTCTTTACATTTGAACTGAATGTATTTAATATCATTCACCATAAAGCTGATAGTATCCTCATTCTTGCCAAATACTTCAAAACAATCTCTTGTTAATGATATATTCTCTATTGCAAGCATAGGTTCATTAATTCCTTGACAAATAATATCTTCAAATTGTGATAACTTAATAATTAAAGGGATTGTGACATGATTAATGTCTAAGATAAAATCTACACGATATGTAGAATCATATTCAGTATCTCTAAGAATACTGTTCATCATATTAATTGCTTTTTCTTTATCGTCAACTGGTAAATCTACAATACCAAAAGCATTTGCATGACCTTTACCATTAACGAATCCTGTTGAATTAACAATATCTTTAAAACTATCAATTGGACTATTATCAATATTTCTTGCACTACCGCCAAATACAGTTGTTTTTGTCTTTTTATCAAAATGTTTTTTTAGCAGAATACAAGGTTTATTATATTGTTCTGCAATTTTAATTGCTACAACACCAGTTAATCCACTATCAAGTAAGTCAGACACATCAACTATAATGACTTTATCATCAATTGGAAGATTATCTACAACTTCTGAAATGGCTTTTACGCCTTTTTCTTTCATTTTATCTTGTCGTGATTTTGCATTTTTACAAAGTCTAGCAGCTCTATCATAAATGCTTTCCTGAATTGTCTCTGCTGGTTTATTCTTTGTGGCTCTTTTTTTATATTCGAAGAACTCATCTTTTTCAATAAAAGCTCTAAATAACAATTCCTTTTCATCACTTGAACCGATACGAATCATTCCGTTCAAAATAGGTGTTATATACCATTGGATATTGTGAATATTAACCTTACCATTTATACTGTAATCTTGTGCTTTAATAAGTGCCTGAAAACATTTATTTGTAATATTGAGTAATCCAAGATTTGTAATATATCTTGTCTCAAATGAACGCATATCCATAACATCGCTAATATTTGCCAATGCACACAAATCTAAATAGTCATCTGCAAATTCATTCCATGTCTCAGTATCTAATGCCTGTAAAAACTTATATACAACACCTGCTCCACAAAAATCCTTATTGAAATAATTGTCACTCATTTGATTATTTACAATCAATGCATATGGATTTTCTTCTTCTGACTCATGGTGATCAAGAATAAGTACATCAATTTCTCTTTCTGAAAGTTCCTTACACTGTTCTGTGTCGTTTGTGCCAGCATCAGGAATAATCAATAATCTTGTATCATCAGATATCACAATGTCATCATCTAGTCCATGTGCTTTAGCTCTTGCATGTAATATGTAATTAACTGGATAATCCGCATTCATTTTCTTAATATAAGAATACATCATAGCTGCTGAACAAAAACCGTCTGGATCTTCATCGACAAGTATTTCAATTTTATCCTTGTTATTAAAGTGTTTCATAAATAATTCTACTGCTTTATTCATGTTATCCAAATTTTCGTATGGAATTAAAACATCTTCATCTAAGTTGAGATATTTTTCATAATCATCAACTCCTCTATTTCTTAAAACTTCCTCAAATACATTGGAAGTATTATTGTCGCTATTTTCATATAATCTATACTTCAAATACACACCTTCCTATCTTAATCTGTATATATTATTCTCTACCAAGTGCCTCCATTTAATAGGATTATCTGTTGGGGATTCTTTTTCATCAAGAATATTATCTTCATCAAACATATAATAAAGTGGAACACCATCAGGAAATCTTTCTGCTAGTTCCTCTAATTCTTCTTTTTTTACATCTTTGTCCAAACATAAAACTATATCAACACCAAGTCGAACTAGCATATCAATTTGATATTGTGAAAGTTCCTTCCCACCTGTACCACCAGTGTTTTGATAACCATAACTCCATGCTTGTTCAACAAATTTTTCAGATTCCCCAACATAAATCCTTCCTGTTCTTTTTATATAAGGAAGAGTTTTATACAATCCATATATAATTTTTGATTTTGCACATGGCTCTAAATAAATATATTTATTCATTCCATCAGGTACTTTTCTATCAAAATATCTTGCTTTTACACCGACTAAATCTCCTAATTCAGAACGAATAGGAATTGTGTATCGGTTTGTTTCTTCATCAAAACCTATCTCAAACTCTCTTTGTGTCTCATAATCAATATGATCATCGTAGAATAAATCATTGACATATGGCTTGTAATACGAAAGAATTTTTTCTGGAATAGGTTGTAATGGTTTTTCTTTCTCTTCTGATATATTAGAATCCATATCTTCTAACATTTTCAGTATTTTAAAACTATCTGGAATATCCTCTTCAAAATCGTGATAATAAGACATTCCTATTTCTGAGCATATTTCCTTTAATCCTTCTGGAAATGTAAGGTCTTTGACATAACACACAAGATCAATAATATCTGTTTGTCTGTTACCACTTATCATTTGTCGAGTTTTATTCAAACAGATAAGGGATTCATTATTGTATAAAATAATTGCTCCTTTATTATCTCCATCAGGATTACCAGCAGTCCAATATGATCCAACTGAATGATATTTGATATGGTGGCAACCAACGGATTCTAATATCTGTTCACAATAATTATTTTCATATATATAATTCTTCAACTCTTTTACATCCAAGCTGCCACCCTCCAATTAGTCACTATTTTTTGGTTTTTTAATGATATAACCTATATTTCTCCAAATATTTAAATTCAAATCAATTTCAAATAACATAATCTTGTCCTTACTACCTGCTCTGTTTTTATCTGGTTTGATACAAAAATATTGTTTACTTAAATCCAAATCTTCTGTCACTGGCTCACCCCAAGAATCACATTCTAAAACGACTTGATATTTATGGTATTCTTCCTTATTTAACTTTTTACCAATATTCAGAATATCAGCTACATGCTTTATCTGTTTTGCATTGGCAATGTTATTACTACTCAAACTAAAAATATCCGTAAATACCGTATCATCACTTAACTGGAATACTGCATATCCACTCATACGAAGCTCTTTTGTTAGTTCTTTCAATTTAGTTGCAAACTGTTTAATCTGTGACCAATCATCAGTGTTATAACCTTTTAACGTATCATAACCATAATATTTAATATTCTGAACCATCTTTGCTTTACGCAATTCAAATTCAATTCTCTCAGGGCTATAATCATCTCCAACATCTTTAAACATAACTTTGCCCTTACGATCACTACTATCAATCCAATCTGTAACTTTTTTTACATTCCAATATTCCTCTGACGTATCTTTTATTCTCTTTATGTAATCCTCATTGCTTTCAAGATAAACACCATTATCGTCAATTTTTCTTCTGATAATGTCACCATTTTTATCATGGTAAACACCTAATACAATCTCTTTCTCAGGCTTTGTAATATGTACGCCATGCAGTTCTTGAAACTCTTTATTATTAATAACAGTCGTAATAAGACAACTACGAAGGTCTTCTTCATCCATCTCATTGCTCATAAGAAAAAAGTTCTCGTTCTGCACAAGTGCTACATAAGCTGCTAAAAGTACAAGTTTTCTTGTTTTACCCTCATTAGAAAGGAATCCTTCAAAGAGAACCTTTGTTTCTCTAAGACCAAGAAAAAATTCGTTATACATATACCAAGGGAAAGGTAAGCCGAAATTTGGCTTTTCAAGATATTTGTCGATTTGAGATGAGTTTTTATCAGTAAGCTCAACAGCTTCTTCACCAGCATTAATTACTGTATTTATCTTATCTGCTTTTGTACGGATAATTCTGTAAATGTCATTTGGTGACATTTTATCAAAGTTTCTATGAGATAATATCTTCTCAACTGGAAACCCATTTCTTCCATATTCTCTTACCAATGAATATTTCTTAACAGTATCAAAATAATTTTTCACATCATTTTCATCTGCCAATGTCATAAATCTTTGAAGCGTTTTCCAACCTTTATACTGCTTATATAATTTAAGTCGTTCTTCATTCTGACTCATAAACACATTCATTTTTGTTTCATCTAATGTTTGTGAAAATGTAAGAAAATAAGTTTCAAGATTATCATAAAAGAACTTTGTCGCAGGATCAGAGAAATCATACTTGCTTCTCATAAATGTGCTGTAATTTACAATTAAGTCCAAATCCTTTGCTATAGAACCAACAAACAAGATTTCTGCTTGCACATTACAGTCTTTTAATTCATGTTCATTATCCAATATTATCTCCTATCCAAAAATATCATCCACCAAGTCTGAAATATCATCTGTATCAGCCTTACTATCTTTGGACACATTAGTATAACCAATTGATTGACTGACAATATTCTGTGATTTTTCTGTTTCTTTCTCAGCTTCAAGTATTTTTTGTTTTTCTTTCCACCTTAAATAACTGTCATATTTATTAACCAAAATGGATAAATCATACGAAAGTCGTTGTTCTGGCTGCATATGAATACCTTTTACTTCATTCTTTTTCGCAATACCATTAAGCATATCTATTTTTCTTTGCCACATATCAAGTAAGTCTGAAGGTGGAATACCTACTGACATTCCCTTAAAAGTTCCATTATAAATGTTACCCAACTTTTGCCATACGGTAGTAGGGATAATTGTCAAATCATATGCTTCTTTAATAAATTTGAATATCTCATCTTGCTCTATTGCTACTGCAAGATGCGAATATGTATCTTTTTTTATAGAATCAATGTGGTCATATATCCAAGTCCATTTTGCTGATACGTCTGCCCTTTTATTAGCAATACGCTTCTGACATATATTGATAAAGCAACTACTATGATATGTTTTTTTATCATAGTAGATTGCATCGTCAATATTATTCTTGTTTATATAAAGGTTTTCTCCGCAACAACCACATTTTCTTTTAACACCATTTTTATTGTTAGTTGTGTATCTTGCCATAATCATACCTTTACATAATCCAAATTTAATCAAACATTGCTAATACTTTATTAAGAATCTCAACATCAGTTACATTCTTATATGCTGTAGGGAGTCCTGCTGCTTCAAGCTTTTCCTTCATTGCTTTCTTCTCTGTAGGTGGAAGTGCATTTCTCTTAGCGATAATCTCTTTCTTAATTGCTTCAATGTCTGCACTATTGCCATTATCAGATGTACTTGTTGTTTCCGAATTATCAGGCTCTCCGACCTTACCAAGAATCTCCTTGCTGTAAATATCCTGCTCAACATCAACTGCCTTTGTTAAGTCATTCTTTACTACAAAAGCCTTCTTATCCGCTGTCTTATCAATGACTGACTGCCAATCAAGTAATGTAGGATCTTCGATAACCGAATTATCTTCGTGTGTATGTGTTCTATCCTTTTTAACATGCGCACATACTGTTCCCTCTTCATTTCTGTACATACGGATTTCAGTCTTGACATTATATGTCATGCCTTTAAATCCATCAGGAATTTTTCTACCAGTTACAACACTCATAGTTGAGCCATCAGACTGCTTAATTGTTTCTTTTTCATCAGTCTCTCTAGCAGTTACAATATAGTGAACGCCAGATGCCATAAGATCAAGAATCAAGTCCTGTCCCTTGAAGTTAATTGTCTGATAATCTTTTAACTCCATTCCTGCTCCCTCAATCTTAACAAGTCTGGCATCACCAACAAGTCCATCCTTGTCAGCCTTAACCTTATTTCTCTTTTTAGAAAATTCTACTAATCCCTGCTTTGTTGTTAAGTTAAGAATTGTAGTACCATCAACAACGATTGCATCTGCTCTAAATGGTTCTCCATCTGCGTCAAGAACTACATTGTCTGTCTCATCTCCGTCATCATCAAGTTCATAGAAATCTTCTCCATTCTTAACTTTTGCAATATACTGTCTTACTTCTCCAAGTGACTGAGTATATACAATATAAATATTTTCAAGGTTTACACCATTTGCTTCTAAGTCGCCTAAATAATCATCAATTGAACCAGTCTCAGGATCAAGGTATAAAACTCTGAAAGGCTTTCCATCAGGACGCTTAAAGTACGCAAGTTGCATAGCCATTGTTGACTTACCTGTAAACTGCTCTCCATATAAAATCATACCTAACTTACTCTGTGTGACTGACGCTTTTCTTGCTTTTGCCATTAAATAATTCCTCCGTAATTCTATAATATTGATTTATTGGAACGCCATTTCTGACGTTCCACTTACTTGTTCTCTAGTTGTTAAAGGATTAATCCCAAGCTTCGTCCTCATCTGATCCGTCAAGACCATCAGCACTTCCCCAATCGTCATTAGAATCAGAACCAAAACTCTCCTCTGCCTTATTTGCATTCTTAATCTTTGCAATAGCTTCTGTTACATTCTCCTCTGTGTAAAGTTCCTTATCAATTGAAGAACCCTTTGCTCCTGTGATAATAAACTCTCTCTTTGTAGGTGCAGATACTTTCTCCATACTGTCCTCTTCGCCCCAATTGTCATCATCTGTTGTAACTGTCTCTGTCTGAGTAGAAGAAACCATATGTCCACTTACCTTAATTGCATTATAAGGATTAAGTGACTTTTTAAACTTATTAGCGAGAGCCTTATCCTCAATGATAAACTGAACATCTTCAATATTGCTGTATGTAACAATCTTTGCAAGGACAATAAATCTACCTGTTGGCTTATCATTATCATCCTTTTCCTGCTCAATACCCATGAAAATAATTACCTGGTTGAAATCGTTCTGTTTCTCAAACTTCTCATCATCAAAGTTGACCTCTGAGCAAAGTGAAATCTGATTTGGAACAAGCTTTGTAGATGTTCTCTTATTGCCCTTGTCATCTGTGAAACTGCTATAATCAAGATTTCCACGAATAAATACGCTTGCACCGTCCTTCAGATTCTCCTTAACTTCCTTGCAAGCATCAAAATCTGTAAGAATCTTTTTGTCATTAACTGTCTTGCCCTCAGAATCAACCTTCTTCTTTACACCAATATTCTTACCAATCATACGGTAGCCTTCACGGTTATAAGAGAATCTATCAGCCCAAGGTACTTTTACAGTATCAGCCTTTTCGCCCTTCTTCTCAGCTCTCTTAGAAAAATAAACATTCTCCTGCTCCATACCCTGAAGATTTACATATAATGTCTCTCCATCAAGGTAGCTTGTACCAAAATTAAGCATTCTCATAGGCTTGCCACTCTTGGTCTTAATCTCCTTAAATGCTGTATCCTTCTCCATACCAGATACAACTCCCTTTAACTGGAACGCACCCTTTGTCTCAGGTAAATCAAATAATCTTCCTTTTTTCTTTGTTTCTGCCATTTAAAAAATGTCCTCCTTATAATATGTAATAAAATTTTTTGATAACTATATTTGAACAGTCTTGCGACTGGAACACAGAAAATAAATTTATGTAAAAATCTATCTTCAACAGTGATTTTTGAGCATAAAAACCCAAGGGTATGCTGTTCTTCCACCCATTCAAATATTCTCTGTTCAGTTTTGATTTTTGGAATTTTTGACTTGATTAAGTCGGATCAACTATTAGATATGCCAATCTTTTATCTGTAAATATTTCTTCTCCATTATCTTTTAATTTTGTGATATTACAAGATAAATGCATTTCATCATATTTCAGATTTGAAATTTTACAATTAGATTGGATACTGTTTCCTTTCATAACTTTTGACTTGAAGAAAACTGCTTTACCATCATAATTCTTATGTGCTTCACAATATTCATTCCAACTGTCTGCCTCAACCACTCTTGATTGATGATCTCTGATGATATTATTTTCATCAATGATTAGATTTGTTTCAATTACTTCTATGTATCTCACCTCACTTATATATTCTCCAAACTATCTATAAACTGTTGCATCCACAAATTCTTTTCAGCAGTTCGTTTCAAATCTTCCTGCCATCGTCTGTATGCCCTTTCAACATCTTTTTCACAAGACTCGTTGATGTCATTCATATAAGCATAAACTGCTTTGTCACTAATATCTAATTCCTTGTTCAAATCATCTTCCAAGTATTTATAGTAAGATGTGTTCATAGATATATCTATTTGCTCTAATGCAAACTTTTTCAATCCTTCATGTTCATCTGTTGGTGGATTCCACTTTACAACTTCGTCTCTAACCTTCTTATATTTTTCATCCTCTGTTTTATAATTCTCCAAACATTTCTTAGCAGAAGCGATTCTGTCATTGTAACTTTTAATCATTTCCTGTTTTGCTTCATCAAAAGTCATCAGTCTGTACTTATTACGAACTTCGACAGCTTTATCATATTCTTTCTTATAATAAGAATTTGGTTCAAAATGTGTCGGAGTTGGTACTGATAATGATTCATCTCTCATTTCCATAGCAATACCAAAATTCCTCGTACAGAGTTTTAAGAAATCTTTTCCTGTTGTAATATCTCCATTTTCTATATATGCTGTATAACCTGTTGGCACTTTTCTCACCTCCTAACAACCAATGAAACAGTGATTTACAATCAACTTTCTGTTTTTCTATGATAATAATTTTCTATGATAATAAACCACATCTCTTATATGTGTATTCTTAGATACAGACCAAGAGCTGATTCCATCTAATATAATGAGAAATTCATTATGTGTTAGCTTGCATAATAATCTTGTAATCTTTACAATAATTTTCTTACTCATATGTTTTTCTTTCACTTACCTATTCTCTGTTTTACTCTTATTATCCAACTCTTTTAATGTCTCCGTTATTTTCAAAACTTCTTCATTAATACATTCATTCAATTCCTTTTGATATTGCTCAATACTTTTCTTATATTTTTTCAATAGCATTGAAATTACCAGATTTACCTCATCTTCTGTTAGTATGTTTTCCGTATTGGAGTGTTTTGAATGAATAAATAATTTTGCTGATGAATCAGTATCATTGTTATAAGATTTAATGTTATCAATAACAATTTTTGCATTACTGCTTATTGAATCAATATTACTAATAAAACAACGGCAAGCGTTATATGTTTGATTATCCATATCCACCTCTTACTTATTCTCTATTCGATTTTCTTTTTATTGGAAATTGTGACTCGAATGAGTCATAGATTATAGAACAATTCTATATGCAAGTTTCTTAGTAATAAAACCTGATCGGTGTAAGACCATACAAGATAAATGAATGTCATCATATATCAAATCTGTCATTGTGCAATTCGATAAGATACTGTAACCACGCATAGTCTTTGACTTGAAATAAACGGCTTCGCCATTATATTTTTCAAATGCTTTGCAATATGTATCCCAATCTTCAACTTCAACAATTCGTGACTGATGATCTCTTATGGTGTCATCTTTGTCAATGCTTAAATTTGTCTCAATTACTTGAATCACATTCTCACCTCTCTAACTATATATTCTCTGTTTTAATCATAATACACATAATTACAGCTATTGGATTCAATATTTTCTAAGTCAATAATCATTTCGCCATCTTCATGACATCTATCAATTTCAATATTAGAAATTTTAATAGAAGTGTCTGTCATTTCTATAATATTTCCTATGTAGTGATCGTGATGATTTGTCACTTTATTGAATAACGTAAATGCAACATCTTCACCAACTCTAAAGCTTTTCTTGTTATCTGTTACTAATGTTCTTACTGTTTTAATGTTGTATTTCACAATCTCACCTCCACAACCATGAAATGTCAGTTTCCTTCAGCTCTATTTCTTCACTGTTACATTAAAAACCGATCTTAAAATGCAGATAATCAGCCAAATACCAGTTGCAATAGACCATTTAAATGTTAATCCAAAGCACATCGTAATAAGCTTAATGATTCCACATGTAACAATCCAACTAAGTCCATAACATACAGCTAAAATTGCAATGACAATAACTGCTGTTACTCCACCTTTTACTAATTTTTCCTTCAAATTATTCATATGTACCTCTCTTTCTTTACTTTTATATTCTCCAAATACTTTTTCTTTTCTGCTTCAACAACCTTTTTGAAATCAAAATCGTCAATTTCATCATTATATGCTTTATAATTTTCGTAACTGTAAATCAGATTTTCCGCTTTTACTGCTCTATCTTTGTAATTCTCAACATCTTTTTTTAACTTGCGAATACCACTATTGAGTCTTTTGATTTCATCTAAATCAGAAGCATTATAATATTTGACCATTTTATAATACATAGAACGAACCATACTCTCCTTTAACATTTCTGATTGTTCTTGCGATATTTCCTGCTTTTTACATTTTCGATAACTTCCAAGAGACGATCCTAAAATTCCAATATGCTTTGGTGTATTTTCTAGTATGTAGTCTTTGTGTTCATTCCACAACTCTTTTCCAACTACCAAATAATTGTAATGACCATACCAAGACTTCTTTGCATCAGATTTAAAATCCTGAATAGTGACTTTTATCTCATAACATTTAATAATTCCTTTTGAATCCATTGTCATAAAGTCAACTATTTCATTTCCATGACCATTGTTATAGAAACCAATTGTGATTTCTTCACAGCCATATATTCTCTTAATTCGTGTATCTTTTTGTAATACAGCTTCAATATCTAATGTCTCTTGGCGTTTTGCCAAACAGTCTCACCTCCGATATATAATTTTTCATTCATTATCCTTGGAAACTATCAATATATCCGTCATATATATGCCCATAACTTTTTGGAATAAATGTATCTTTTCTTTTTTCTCCACCAAAATCATCTTCAAATATATAATGTTGATATCCCAAATGTTCCATTTTTTCTATGTCATCTTGATAAACATTTATAAATCCAAGATATTTTCCATGACCACAGCAACATCCGGCTGTTCTAATCCCTTTATTCCATAAGCTTTCTATTTCATCTGCTAAACACTCATCAACCAAAATATTAGTTTTGTATTTTTTGCTGTCGCAATTATACGTAATAAAATTTTTAGGCGGATATATAATTCTTTTCTTACAATTATATATCATTATATATTCTCTCCTTCCACTTCAATGAAATCGAAATTTACTGCGACTTTAATTTATCTAATGCCAACTGAAAAATATCAATCATATGTTGAATTTCATCTCTATCCCATACGATAACCAAATCTTTTTCTTCATAATCTGCCGTACTTGTATCACTTGGCTCTAACCAATCTTTACTAGACAAACGAATTGGAACACCTTTATCTAATGATACATAGCTTGGCATATGAATACATGCATGGAAAAATCCTCTTTCGTCTCCACCGCACATTAGATTGAAGCCACTAATTTCAATATCGTCATAACATTTGTCTTTTAACCTATTCACTCTTTCCGCTGAAAAATCACTCACATTACTGAATATTGTCCCAGCAGGTTCGTATCCTAAATCTCTTGCTTTAATTAATCGCATTTATTTTTCTCCTATTCACTTCGTTTATCTCCAACTGATACTGTAATATGGTTCATTGTACTGAGTACCAGTCTCGACTTTATAACCAAGTTCTTCTAATTTCTTTCGTGTTTCAGGTTTCAAAGAACCATCTTCACTAATTGAAAATTTGCCATCTGCAATCGCATCTCTAATTAATTTAGATAATTCTGCTAATTGTTGCGTAGTGCAGTTATCAATTGCGTTATTTGTCATCTTATTTGCTTCTGATGCAGACGGAATAACATTCTTTGGTGACTGAACTTCTGGCATAGGAATGTTAGAGTCTGTTAAAGGTAAAGATGTAATTGTATCTTTACATACATTCTTTTCATCACATAGAATACACGCATAATGCATTCTACTTTCTTTTGGATATTTACAACTCATTTATTTCACCTCCAAAGGAAATCAAAGTTACTGCGATTTTTTATTCTTCAAATGAAGCAGTTGCACGAATGTTGAGCTTTCTGTTATAAAAATATCCCTCTACTTCTTTTCGGACAATATCATTAACTGCTTTGGTTAAAGCTTTATCGACTCTATCCATAATCATTTGTTCAAAATCAATGCCCTTGATTTTACTTTCAATCGCCTGAATTACTTTATCATCTATATCTTTTAACACCAGTTCTTTAAGTTCCTCTTTATTTAAACCAGCTTCACATAACATTTGTCTTGCTTCTTGTCTTAAAGCAATTTCTTCTATTCTCATTTTTTACCTCCCAAGGAAACCGATATTTCTTGTCCATTTTGTTACTATATATAGTAGCTTAAATTTATCTGACCACTATATATAGTATGTGTTTTTATAAAATATACTACCTATTGTATTATTCTCTCTTTTATTTCAATAAAGCAGCGATCTCATCAATTTCCAGCTCTGTTTTCTTATCGTCAGAAAGCAACTTGTCCAACTTGCTCTCCATTTTCTTCAAATCAGACTCTTCTTTCTTCAGACCAGATACCTCTAACTTACTCTTAATATCTTTAATCCATGCTGTCACACTGTATCCTGAAATTTCAAAATCAGCCATATTAAGATCCTTAGCAGACATTAAATATGAATTCAATCTAATCAAAAGTAACAACAACGCATCATCTGAACACACGTTGAGATTAATTGTCATTCCATCCATATTAAGAACACAATTTGTTTCAGGAACAAATCTGATTTTCTTCTCAGAAATTGATTTCTTTTTTGTCTCAATCTGTTTCTTTAATTCTAAAATTCTGTCATCGTTTTTACTCATTTAATTTCGTACTCCTTTTTATATTCTCTACCATTTGCTAAATATTTTTGAATATACATCGGCTTCATCACTTCAAAAATCTTTTCTAACGTAACTGGAATCATATGCTTTTCTTCTATGTCTTTATATGGATAACGGTTTGATTTAACCATTTTAGATGTAGTCGGAAAAATATCGGTTACTTCAACATATTCTGTATAAGAACCCCAATAAGTATTATTTGATATGTTCTCCTTTTGACGAACAATAAATAGATCTTTACCTTTTTCTATTTGCTGAACATCAAACTCATATTTACAACCATTGTAATATTCGCTTATAAAATTCCCTCTTCTCCAATAGTCTGTGTTTGGCGTTTTCTTAAATTCATCAAAGGTGAAATATTTATATTCATTTTTTGAACTGTCGTATGGAGAATACTCACAGTTTCTTTCTAAATTATTGTAGATATTTGCATATTTTTCACTGCATTTGTTATCAATACATTTGATAAGTTTATTCTTTGGTAAAGATTTATAATGTCCAAAACTACCATTATACCAAAACCAAAAATGTTTACCTTTATTTGTTCCTTCCCAATAGTCAAAAGCTTCAAATTTACCCATATAAATCCAACTCTCATTATCCTTGGTTAAATATGTAGCACCTACAATTAAATCTTTTGCTTTAATGGTTTCATTGTTATGGATAATTTTATTAAACTCACTAATTTGCTTATAATCAGGCGACTCAACTGGCATAAGAACTAAATCCTTACCATCCCATCCATATATAAATTCTCCTTCAAGTCCCTTACCTTTGATACAATTCGCATTTTCGAGAATGTATAATAAATTTTCAATGGTAATTTCAAACTCAAATCCCCTTGGATCATATACTCTACAATAAGCATGTCTGTGATCCCATCCTGTAGAGTAATCACCAGCTTTCTTATTTAGCACAAATCCTTCTGTTGGAACATTCTCAAATTCATCATTTGGAATTTTATCATCACGCCAACTATTCCATGATGCTTCTTTTCGCAGTTTGCCTTTTTCGTCATAGTAAATGACGTAGGCAAGTTTTCCTGTGTAAGTTCCTGAACGATTTTGATATCCAACATTTATCGTTTTAGGAACAAAAATACTACTGTTCAATCTGTTATTCTCTCCTTTCGTTGTATAAAATCATTTCCAAAGGAAACGAATCTTTCCTGTTAATTTATTCTCTATTTAATCACTCACTGCATCATAAATCTTTCCAATTTCATATTGATAATCTCCTACTTTAGTCCTTCTGTAATAATCGCAATAACAGTGACCATCAGTATCTATTACATATTCAATACCTTTTGTCTTGATTGAGGTGTCTAAAACACCATGCAGGAAAAATACTCTCATCTTATCTTTTCTGCGAAGTCTACACCAATGAGAATCCGTTGTGTTTTCATAATCTATAACATCAAATTTATCAGTCTCACTCATCGACTCTGTTAAATAGGAATCAAATGTATTAGAATCATTCCAGAAAACATCACATCTAAATCTTATCGCAATAAACCCTACATCTTTCGCCCAATCAATAAAGAAGTCTCTCCACTTTACAAAGTTTGGAATTTTCTTAAATATAACTGCACACGCTGATACTGTAATTCCAATATTGTTAAGCTGATGAATCATATCCTTATAATCAATTCCATTGAAACAAAATCCAAGTATTTCTTCTCTTCTTATTGGTCGCCAATCATGAATTGATATATTTACATAGTCAACAACATCTTTCATATATGGGATTACTTCTTTTAGATGAGTACCATTTGTTGTCATAGTTACTCTAAGAACCTTTGATTTAATATTGAACTCTTTCAGTTTGATAAATACTTTTGATAAATATTGATGATCTAAAGTTGGTTCGCCACCAGTTATATCAACTGATATAAGATTTTTATCACCTATTCTTGTTATAATATCATCAAGCGATTCGATGAAATTATCTAAAAACTGTTGCTTATCACACGACATATCTTTATCTTTATTGTAACAAAACGGACATTTCGCATTACAACCACCTGGAATTACAAGTTTAACTGTTATCACCTTGTTATAATTTTTTCGTTCTATATATTTCACTTCATCACCTCACAGATATTTATTCTCTGTTATTCCTCTGAATATTTACTCCAATCAATCTCTACATACTGCTTATAACAAGGATAATATGTAGTCGCTCCTGTCTGTTCCTTACACCAATCATCTAATATATCTTGCAAACTACCAATATCACACTGTTCATAAGCATCTTCATGTAGCTCTTGGCAAACATTGTCAACTACACTGTCAGCATCAATATGAATCTTTTCTACGCTACATACCCATAATCTTACTGGTCTTTCATCACCATCTTCTTCATGATTACATGCATAATCGTCAAAGAAATCGTCAACTGTATCGTAATACTCGTCAAATTCCTCACAGTAAAGCATTGTGTTTACATCTTTTTCATCAACTGGAACTGCTTTAGATACTTTATCATTCCACTTCTTTATTCTCTCTTCTTCGTCAGCTTTCTTCTGTCCTTCACAGTCGCAATGTAAATAAGCCTGATTTTTATAAGGCTCTCCGCAATAAGGACACAATCGCTGCACTCCGTTATAACAACTCTGGCAGAATGAAAGTGATTGATGTTTGTATGGAAAATGATATTTTCTGCCAGCTTCAGAACTATCGCCTTTGATTCCATAAACATTGTCTTCAATTCGCATTCCAAGACCATTGCATACAGGACAAATTCTTTCATGTTCTGTTAGATCCTTAATAAGAATTTTAGGAAACGATTTCTGAACTGCTTCATGAAGATTTATTTCTTCTCTATGTGTTAAATTATTCATATAGTTATTCTCCTAATCGTTTTATTCAACAACATATTCACCATCTGTATCATAAAGAGCCTGTATAATATCATACAGTTTTTTAGCATCTTCTTTATAAATCCAACCGTATCTTGGGGAAGTACCGTAATCACCGTATCGTAAAACTAACCATGACCAAAAAATTCCACCAAATTCATCAACTTTATCTCTACCACATTTAACTTTCCAGTCAGGTCGTTTTGCACTATCAAACTTGTCTGTAGATTCAAACATCTTATGTAATTCATTCATTATGTCAGTTATATCTTCTTCATATCCGTTGTAACACGCAAGGGATAAAAAAGAATTAATTGCATCTACATCTCCTTGTGTAAATTTATTATTATTTTCCATTATTCACACCTCCAATCTGTCCAAAGGAAAGAAAAATTTCCTTTGATTATTTGATTCCTTCCACATTCTTTTTAAGTATCTCTATGATGTGAAATTGTTGTATTTTTCTCATTGCAATACAATTTAGATATTCTTTCCAATCAAATGTAGTAAGCACTTCAATAATATCTTCTTTTAATTCTTCATTATTTATCTTGATTTTATATTCTGCCGAATAATGTTCATCATCCTTTAATATCTTTCCAGCAGATCCATCACCCCAATAGCACATACGAACATCACAATCTTTCTCGTTATATCCCTTGCTATCCTGACGATAGATAGTGACATCCTTTAATTTTGCGACTGGTTTACTATTTAATTCTCCACTATCAGGTCTGCGATAAATATTAAAGCAACAATGTAAATCTCTATCTGTATAATGCTGGATACCTAAATCTTCACTATATACCAAATCAAACTCATACATTGACCTTGTGTTATTCAATTGACTTATAGGAAGAATAAATGCAATTGTATCTGCAATTTCAACTGACTTCTTAAAAAATTTCTGTGCCATATTTAAACATCTTCCGTATGGTGGATTTCCTATTATCAGCCTTCCCCAAAGATACTTTATATCAGCACTTAAATAATCCTGCTTAAAGATATGAGTAAAATTAGATTCGCACTCAGGTTCAATATCATACGCAAAATGTGGTAGTTGCTCTGCATGATGAAGAAAACTGCCATTCCCAACACTAGGCTCAATAATCTCTGATATATTTTCTTCACCAACAACTTCAAAAACCTTATCCCAACAGTGATTCGCTAATTCTATTGGTGTGTAATACTTGTCATTTTGTAATTTCAATAATTAGTACCAAAGCGGTTGCAACCTTTAAAGCCAGCTACTAATTATCCTTTCTTTGTAATATTCTCTTATTTACTGGGATTCCCATAGCCGAATGGCTTAGATATGATTAAAAATTTCCAAAAGAAAGATTGGATTCATTGGCTTTTAAAACCATTTATTACGCTATTTCTAACCTAATTGGGTGAGAACCTGCACCCTCTATTCCCTTGCTAAAAGCTTCAGGAATTACCTTTTTCATAATTTGATAAGCACCATTTACATCAGCATTGATTGTTTTACCATTATTGGCAATGAACAGACCTCTATGAACTCTTCTTTCTTTATTATAATTCTCTTTTACAGGTGATTCTTTGTCCAAAAATGATGTTCCACTTGTATATGCTTCTTCTGTCATAACAACTTCAATACCATATTCTTCACATTTACTCTGAATTTGCTTAACCAACATATCAAATGGAATATATGTGAAGTTCTGCTTATTCTTATTTTCTTGTTTCCACTTCTTATTTAATCCAATAATCAATGTATCAATTTCATTCTCTACACAATAATCCACCACCTTTTTACTTGCACAATGCATCAGGTATTTGATCTTCTTATATCTCTTATCTGTAAGCTTCTGAAGATTTTTGCTCCAATCTCTACCAGTTTCTTTCTTTAACTGAGATTGCATTTCAGCTTTTCTTTTGTTATAGAACTGATTAACAGATTTGATTGTACCACCTTTGATTACTACTGGCTGTAAACCAACGTTATTAACCATTGCTACAAGATTTTCTGTTCCTAAATCAATACTACAAATTCTTATTCTCTTTTCTACTACATCAGGAACTTCAATCTCATATACAATTTCCATCACATAATAATCGGCTTTGGGGACAAATCTACATTGCATCAATTTACCAACTGCATGAGTGTTTACCGTATAACCACCAAAAGGTTTAAACGCAATTCTGAATTGCCCATTATTTAATGAACATTGAATATTCTTTATCATGAAAACCTGTCTACCATCTTTAGGAAGATATTTTGGAAATCTTGGCATTCCCAAATATTTTGATTGATTCTTCTTCCAATCTTTAATAGCTTTAAAATATGACTTCCACATTTTATCTACTAACTGAATTGTTTTCTGAGCTGATTGTGAACCACATTCTTTATAACAATCCATTGGCTGCATGAGTTTCTGCACATCATAAGCACTGAGTTTATTATTGTTGTTTATAAATTCCTGTCTTATAATGTAATTTGCTTGATTATATACATTTTTGGAATAGAAACAATACTGATCAACTATATTATATATTGAATTATTTTTTCTAATAATCTGTTGCTCAACTCGATTAACCTTCATGTTCTTACACCTTATTTCTTACAACAATTCTGATACATATTTTCACCTCCGATGTATTATTCTCCAAACTCACAGATGTCACATGTCGAGAAATACTTATCGTGGTCTATGCAGCATTGTGGTCTATTGTCGTCAAAATCAAATTTTGACACATGCTTCTTTTTATCAGTCACGACAATTGCATCAACCGTTGGCTCACACATGATTACTTGATCAAATTCAATTCTTCCTCTTTCAGATAAATTTCTCCACTTTTCTAAAAGTGCATCACCGTCTACTAATCTCATATATCACCTCTATAATCCAAGGATATGTTGCTTTCTTGTGAAGTTACTCAGATAAAATCTTCTGGAACATATCATCTACTGAGTCCAATAAGTCATATCTCTTATCAAATGCTGCTGTTGAGCTTCTTGCAAATTTACGCTCAACCATGTCGATATAGTAAGTCATTGTTCCATCATCGCCCATATAGAATTCATTCCATTCATTATCAGACATCAATCTTCTAACATTCAACTGGTCGATTGCAAGATTATCAAAGCTAACTACCTTAAATTTCTCAATAATATCTGCAAGATTTTCATATAGCCAATTCTGCTTTACAATAATGTTTTCATGATCTTCTGAATAAAAATCATCACCACGTCTTAAATGTTTATAACCAAGAATCAACATCTTCAGATTATTATTCTCTAAAGCTTCTACGTCCGATGGTTTTAATACCCCGTTGATTACATGAATGACCGCATTCGGATATTTCTTAATAAGTTCGATAAATTTTTCTGTGGGATTTACAAGCGATACACCAAGACCATAGATAAGTTTTTCATCAACAAGTCTTCTGATGAGTTCCTGTTTTTTCTCAAAATGAATCTGATTTACCGTCATGTTTACAATAACTTTTCTATCTTTGAGTTTCTGTAAGAATGGAATTAAGTCAGGATGACTTGTAGCATCTCCGCCCCCAAGAGCAACTTCCTGATACGGATGAAGTGTGTTAATGAATTTCTCATTCAAAATATCTCCAAATTTTCCATCTGTTGTGCTACCTTCATGGCAGAATGGACATCCCATATCGCAAAAATTACAAATTTTTATATCCATATTCTCTGCAAAAGTTGGCAAAAACTCATCATCTTCTGTTTCTCTGATCTTTGTTCCATCGCTCAAAATTGTGGTTTTAAAGTTACCATTTATGTATCTTCCTAATAATTCCATTCTTAAAATCCTCCTAAATTAAATCAACCATCGTATCCATACTTACCAAACGCAACAATTTTATCTCCACTTTTACTTGTATATCTATTTACAAATGTTTCAAGATCATCGTGCTGCCACTCCTCATAGGTTTTAGCATCCTCGTCTACAATATTATTCTCTTTTGCGTATTTGGTATAATACTTTTCTTTCGCAGATTCTGACAAGTCTGACCAATCTTTAGAAAATTCATCTTTGTGATTTTCATAGTCTTGTGCTGCATATTTCTTATCATCGTCTGATAAACTATTTGCTTTTACAAATGACTCAGAACCCCATTCATCAAAAAGAAGTTCGCCATTCTTCCACTGTTCAAATTCTTCCTCGCTACACATTGTAAGTGAATGTGTGCTTGATGAGTTAGTTTCATAAACTCCACGTCTAATCTGTCTTTTCATAAATTAATCCTCCGTTCCATATGCTCTTGGATACTCGTGATCAATAGCATCCATATTTACTAATCCTGCTTTCTTCATATCTGACCAATAACAATATTCGTCACCATCCTGAATAACAACATACTTCTTATTTGTCAGATATTCTTCTAATGATATATTCTCTTTTTTGAGGAATCCACTAAGCATATCTTCATCAACATACCCTGTATATGGTTTATCAAAATGAAAATATCCATTATCACCTTCCCAATATTCAATTGTATCAATTCCCCAATCTTTCTCTTTCTGTTCAAGCCACTCATTAAGCTCATCCTCTGTCTTACCATACTTTTGTGCATATTCACTATCTTTATTTTCTGGATGATTTTTATCAGCGATTGAATCTGAAGTCATAGGAATGACAATCTTTTTAAGACCAGGAACATATTTTAATGCAAGTGTTTCAAGCTTCTTATAATTCTCATCATTATACTCATGCACTAATGAAGCACAAGCATACAACCACTTGTCATGAAAATTACCTAATGTTCTAAATGGACTTCTGCCAAACTCCATATCATGATCCCAAATATGCCATTCACAATCTTTCTCACCAGTTTTCTTGTCATCCCACAAATAAAAATCCCTTGCAATCTCATCTGGTGTATAACGCTCATTATTTTTCATAATACAAAGCGAATGTTGACTACTTGAATTTGTCTCGAAAACACCTCTACGAATCTGTCTCTTCAATTTTTCTTACCTCCTTGCTTTAATATCCTCTCTTTGTAACCAAAAGAAACCTGAATTTACTGTTATTGCATATCACTTAATTCTTTATTAATATCTTTCTCAACTTCTCTTCTATGCTTCTTTTTAAATAATCTACGATTCTTCTTTTTCATCTTTCTCCAACCATTGTGATTATTTGCCCAACAAGCATAATCATGGGAGAACCAAGATTGATGATTTTCAGAAAATTGTCGTCTTTTAATCTCTGATCTCATAAAGCTCCTCTACTTACCATTCCCAAGTCCAACTTTATAATCGTCTTTTACATCAATGGTTACTTCTCTCTGAAAATTTCCTTCTTTATCATACAAAGATAAATAATATCTGTTACCACGCTGCTCTAATACAACATCCTCGTTCTCGAATAACTGAACTCGTTTCTGTTTTTGTACTGATTTATTCTCTGACTTATTTGGCAACATAATAGGTGGAAGTTTTATCGTAGCTGTTCCAACCTCTTCAAGAATACAGCTAATATCGTTGTCCAGCTTATTATTGTCATTTGTGTGTCTATCAACTGCTTTAATAACATCTCTTTCAAGTAATAATCTATTCGCCATTTTAATATTCTCCATTTCTACATATATAAATGATATTTTCTTCCAATCTGGTCAACAATCTCGCTGTCCATTGGTCTAAAACCAATTACAGTAAGTGTTCTACCATCTTCTTCAGGCTCTAATTCGGTGTGGCAATTATCCTTTATTAACCAGAAATCTTTATCTTCAACCATTCCTAAATCTTCTGCCATACTCTTAGCTTTTAATAATTGGTTCTTATTTTTAGCTTGAAGAACACATTTTGTAAATTCACCCTCAATCCAATTGTGAAGAATATCTTCGTCAATATAGCCATCAACATGACCATCTAAATCGGCATTATTTCTAATAAACCAACTGAGAAATGCCATAGAGCCGTGGCTGACTTGAGCTGCGAGTTTTCCTGACGACATTGTGAGGTCTTTTCTTGCAATAATAATCTGTTTATACATTGTTATTCTCTCTCCATTCGCCCAACTCATAGAAGTCGTTTATCTGATCGTCCAGCTTTCTAACCTGTTTTCTCAGCTCATGTTCTTCTTTCTTACTATCTGTTCTCTGACACTTCTTCCATAATTCATCACGCTGCTTAGTCAGTTCATCGTACTTATCCGATACATCAATCTCATCTACAACTAAAATCTCAATCTTTTCTCCACAATGAGGACAGAACTGGATTGGATAATTATCTGTCTGTTCAAATTCATCTCCCCAAGAGTTAAATGTTTCAGTATATGAAGTACAAAATTGAGGAATTATATTGTCATCTGAATCTCTTACTACTAATCCAAAAGTATCGTTGCATACCAAATCTTCGCCTGTAAATGCAATAGCTTTATCGCTCTGAATTTTATCACAGCAACGAGTAAATGGTTTATACTTGTATGAATGAGTATCATTGAATTTTAATTTGATTAATTCTATCTTCATTTCTTTATTCTCCTAAACATCTTTCACATAAACAGTAATACAACTTCCAATCTCACCACTCACTTTTGGGAATACCATTGTAATACTTTCTATGTAATATTCTTCTCCGTCTGTATCAATGACATCATTAGTATTGATTATTAATGGAATTTCGTTTTTTCTCATATAATCTAGCGTCTTAAAAACTTCTGATATATTCTCCACTTCTGTATATCCAAGAAGTTTATAATCATCATATCTGTCGCTAAAACCAACAATTCTTATATGCAAGTTCTATACCTCCTTATATTTAGTTATTCTCTCTTTTTTATTTTGGAAAACCGTGTGTAGAAATGCTCTTAGACAAAATTAACAGGAAATGCTTCTTTATTGAGATTGTTTCTTAGTAGCTTCTTTCAAAAAAATTTCCATATCATTAACATCTTTATCAGTGAATTTTCTTAGTTTTTCATAACATTTTTCTGTCATCATAAGTGTATTATTCACTAACAGTATTTTCGTGTTATCTGCTACAATTTTCATTCCGTATCTTTTCAACCACTTCTTATTAATACGTTTTTTCTTATGGGTTCTTCTTTGAATATCTTTAGTGATATACTCAGTTATGAGGATTTTATAACCTAAACCTTCGATTGTTTGTATGTTCATTTATTCCTCCATCTGATCTACAATACTCTGTAACTTGTCAATATATATCTGAGCGTCCCTTTTATGTCTAAGCTGCTTAATATCAGCAGGTACAAAAGCCAACTTCGATTCACCGAAAACATCATTATTCGAATAAACTTTCATAAACTGGCACATAGTTTCAGCATCAATCCAATCTAAATCTGGCTGAAAACAAATCACATCACCCTTCTGTGGATGCAGTTTTCTAACCTTAATAAGTGTCTGTTTAAATAACTTCTTTTTCTGTCTTTTGTTCATATTGTTATTCTCCTTCGAATATTACTCTTATTGGCTTTATAGCTTCGTCATTTGTTGGTATAAGAAGCACTTTGTCATTTTCAATCTGACCTTTGAATATTTTTGGAGCTTCAACAAATGTAACTCTTTTTGAGCTATCACTATCCAGCCACTCTTTAAACTTTTTAAGATTTTCTTTTTCAGAAATTGCAGCACATGGACTTACTTTATCTATTAACTCTAAAAATTTTTGTCTTTCATCTTGTGATAACTCCATACTGTTATTCTCCTATTTCTACATGATCATTATTCAACAAACCAAATTTTCGTAAATAATACTGTTTGGTTTTATCATCGACTCTACAATAAAAATTATGTCTTCCTGACTTCTGCAAAGATAATGTATTGATATTAAGATCTTCATTCATAATAATAAGTAATTCATTTAATGTAATATCATAACAATGAAATGTCTCGCCTATCAGAAGCTTATAGTATTTTTTCTCTAATTCTGTTATTTCTGACATATTGGCACCATCCTACTCTTCTATATATTCCAATATCCAACTGTCATATTTATTTTCTTTAATCAACTGCCGATATAAATTTATCCATTCTTGTGCAGAAAGACCTTCGTACTTCCAAACGCATTCTTTCCAATGTCTGTGTATAAAATGACCTCTTGTTTTTAACTCAATACATTTCACACATTTATCGTATAATTTCTTGGAATACCAATTCGATCTCCTTCTATTCCAGCCATTATTACAGCCATCTATAAATGCTTCAGTTGGATCATATCTGCTTCTCATACCAGTAAGAGTTCTGTCGTATAACTCAGTTTTTGCATTGTATAAACAATGAAGTAGAAAATAGATGTCTTCATAATCATTTTTAAAATTCCATTCTTCAATATTTAAATCAAAATACATTATTCTTCATTCCTTACTACATCAAACTTAATTGGTAACATAGCTGTAAATCTACTCTTCATCCAAGGTTTTTCTTTCGTTGTAAATTCATCACCAAATTCTTCTGCCAATACAAAATCTCCGACAGTGTAGACAATAGAATATCCAGTTAAATCTTTTGGAATCTCCTTATTTACATTACAGGTTTTAAGATGAATCATTTTATCTATGCACTCCCCCATTAAATCTTGAAAGAATACAAACGTTCCATCACAATTGCAACGCTGCATTGTGAAATATTCAAAATCTGCATCTGGATCATGCTTAATAATTACATTAAAATAAGGTTTATCACCTTTAAGATAAGGAACATCTATTAAAATTGTTCCATCTTTTGTGTAAGAAATAACCGTAAATAACTCTCGTATATCCTGCTCAATCATGGATTCATATTTATTATTTTCCATGCCATTGCACTGACCTGATGCAATTCTCTCTTTTACAAATTCTAATGATTTACTCATTGTTATTCTCCTATTCGCCTACTCTAAATACATTTGTATCACCAACTGCCAAATCTTTTACTTCTACAAAAGAATTAAAATACTCATTATTCTTAAAATTATCTTCTAATTTTTCAGTAATAATATCATCCAACCGATTAAAGAATTTTACAGAAGGATAAAACGCTGGATATTTCTTTGAACGATATTTATTAACACTCCCTCTTAATGCAGATAATCCATGTCTTCTACGCTTATTGTTGTTCCAATGAATAGGATCAGCATAAAAAGCATTTTTGTTTCTTTCATACTCTTCTTTTTCTTCCTTCGCCAGTCTGTCAAGTTCTTTTTCTCGTTCAGTTTTTGGACGAGGTTTCATAATTTCTTTGACATTTTCTCGAATTTTATCATTCGCTTTTGCTTTTTCTGAATTACTCATCTTGTTATAGTTCATAGCAGCTTCTAAAAATATATTTTTCAATTTTTCACCTACTTTCATGACCACAAGAAACGTGGTTTTACTTGGTTTGTTCTGAATATTGTATAGGTGTTGTGACAAGCCAAGAAACCAAAATTTCTTGATAGTTTTTGTTATTTTATTTTTATTATGTTGTCATTGCTTTTATAATCGTGATAAATAGGCTCATTATTATCGAGAGATCGTGTTGTTTTGCCAATTATCTTTCCTTCTGCATCACAAACATTACAAGAAATAATTTTTTCTATTACCAAATCTTTAATATTAAACATTTTATTATTCTCCGTTATATGTAAACAACTTCTCAATTCTAATATTCTTATTATCACTTTTTTCTTTATTACTATCTAAAAGTGTTTTTGTTTCTTTCTGCCAAATGCACTTAAAATCATCAGGCATGTTATATTCACTAATTAAAACAGTATTATTTGCACTTGCCTTCTTAACCCATTCGTAAAATTCTTCATATGGGAAGCCTCCAGTTGAATACTTTGTTGTATCACGATACGGAATGTCACAATAAATAACATAATTTTTAATTTTATCTAATGGGATATCTCTGAAGTCGAATACTTCAAATTGAATATTTTTAAGATTTGGGATTTGTTTGATAGTATTTTTATATGCCTCTAAGGAATAATTACGTTTTCCAACCTTATCTCTTCTGTATCCACCAAACCACTTACCACCATATGAAAGCTGAAAACCAACATACCCAACTAAATAATCTGGATATTTTTCTTTATTGTTCTTAATATCTTGATATTTTTCTTCTGTAATTTCTTCTGGCGGTATCCAACCTTCTGATAACTTTTTAAGTACAGCAATTAAATATTTATGATTGTCTGTACCTATCCTTTTATTACATTTAATTTTATCAATCATATTAGCACCTCCGACAAAAGGCTCTAAATATCCTTCCGTCTCATTAGTTATATATGATTGAATAATTGGTGCTAAATCTTTACTTAATCTATTTTTGCTACCAACGTATTTCATAAATTACTTGGAGTAAGGAATTCCTTCTTGTGTACACGAACCTCGTCTCCTTTCATTATTCTTATTCTCTTAATTGTTGTGATTTTTTGAGCGACTTGCTCTTAGATTTTCCAAAGAAACTTCGGTTTACTGTGGTCTATAAAATTTCATCTAAAGCATACTCAATTTCATTAATAATTTCTTGCTTAGTAATTTCATAACCTTCCATCATTTCATCAATAGGTAAGTGATTTCTAAGTACAATATAAAGATATTCTGCGATACCAGTAGTGTCATACCCTTCAACTGTTAAACCTTCTGCTAAAGGTTGAATAAAACCATTTCTGATATGATGTGCAAATTTATCTGCACCAATAATAATCTTATTACCTTTTGGAATTTTCACCTTTTCACCTGATAATGCCTCTTCAATTTCTACATCTTCTGTTGAGGTCAAAATCTGACCAATCTTGTAATCTGCCATACTACTTCTCCTTTATTATCTCAAAATCTTACTTAATCTCTTCACAACTTCTTCGCAAAATCTGTACAAACAAGTCTTCTTAAATGCTATTCTCAAATCATCAACAGTTTGTCTATATTGCTGACGTAATTCGTTGTCTATCATACTATTCCTTCTTCTCAATAATAGTTACAGCACCCTCAAACACTCCAAAATTTGATGATTGTTGAAATGTATGCGTCTCCGCAATGTCATCATCTGTCATTGGTCTTGTAAGATACCATAATGAATCATCTTTCCATGTAATCTCTTCAAGTTTCTGGTTTGGTTCAAGTTCAATTGTTGTTGAACCACCAAAATCTTTTGTAACAGACTGGCATCCCGTCATTCCAAAACATAACGTCAATCCTAATGCAACTGCTAAAATTTTCTTCTTCATATGATTTATTCTCCTATTACCTAATTTTTTTCGTAAGTCTTTTCAAAAATATCTGGCTTACAAGGATATACTTCACCATTGACACCTAAAATTATGTAATCACCATATTCAGATTTCATTGTTCCTTCCAATGTTTTGATATGACATGTACCGTCTTCATGAATTACAATAGTATTATTTGATACTCTATCCATAAACCAATCTGGCAAAGAATCTTCAATCATATATCTAACAGCTTCAATTACTACTGGTTTCTTTCTGTATTTCATACTGAACCTCCTACTAAATTTTCATGTTCTTTATCATATCCAGTCTCTTCAAGGAATTCATCAAATTCCTCTTTTGTCATATTGTTTGGATAATACATAGCCACCACCATATCAAACGGCTTCAAATAATTATTCAACACATCTTCAGCATCTTCTTTTGCTTCCTGCATTTTCATATTGATATAATCTTCTCTCGTCATATTCCATGCTGTAGGACAATCCGTGACACTCGAAAATCTACAATATAATCCGTTTGGTTGTTTTGATACAAATCCTGCCATACTATTCTCCTAACTGTTCTAAGAACTCATTACCACAATCACAAAATTCTCTAATCATAGACTTCATTAATTCCCATGAGATGCCAGAATGCAGATTATTCATAACATCAATTCCGTCTTGGATAGATTTTTCTTTAACAGTTTTAATAATATCTAAGCACTGACCAAGCTCCATTCCCCTATATAGATCACCAAGTCGAATAGGAACGCATTTATCCAACATCTCCCATTTATCTTTAGATAAAACCTTATGACCTTCTTCTATCCAATACTTTGATAATTCAGGAATTTTTCTTTTATGTTCTTCCTCTTCTTGAATTAATCTTTGACGACTCTCTTCTTGTTCTTTATTAAATTGCTCTAAAGTTTTTCCGGTGCAAATCATATAAGCATCATCTAAAGACATATCAGATGTTAGTTTATTCTCATTGAATTTACCACAATATTTATTACCATCATTTGCTCTTTCATGTAATTCCTTTACGGCTCGTTCAATAGTCCAACCATGAACAAAATCAATCTCTCTATATTCCATGTTGTTTACCTCTTGTTGTTTTATTCTCCTTTAAACTTGATGTCATTGCTTTTCATTGTACTTAATTAAGATATTATTCAAATCGTCTATAATGTCATCACATATTGCAATTTCCCCACGCAGATATCCTTTATCCCAAAATCCATGCTCTGATAGTTCACTATCATCTGACATCTGAGAAAGCTGCTTCTCATACCTTAGTTTTCTTTTTTCATATTTTTCAATTAATCCCATTTAAACCTCCAAGGAAATCCAATTTCTTATGCGCAGTTACCCAAAATATTAAGCACCTTTTCTTCGCATTCATCTTCGTTCATATCTGCAATCAAAGATACTTCCTTCATTAATTGCTTAAAATTTGCCATAATAAATTGATAATCTTTGACATCTAAGTTTTCGTTTATATCTTCTCTCAGGTGATTCTTATTAAGAATACTTCTGTCAATATATACCTTTTTATTTAAACTATCTTTCAGCGCAACAATATCCGACTCCACTAATTCTTCGTCTACATTAAGTACTTCAATTGCTATGGATTTTGTCACCATTAAATCACCAATGGAAAATACATTATGGTCAAATCCAAGTATTCTACTAATCATATCAAATAACATCATTGCTCTGCTTTCCTGATTGGAGAGCTCCGTATTAGATAAATAACCTTTTACTACGACATCTTCTTTTAATTCAGAAATATGTAAAACATTATCTGATTCCTTCATTGTTTTTAAGATTGAGGTTTCAACATCGTTCCTGCTCACAATAATTTTTAAATCATAATGTTTTGCTATATTCAATTTATATTCATACTGTTCTACTTCATTAAAAGCTATAAAAAATACTGGTTCTTTTTCTTTTAAAATTACTGAACCTTTCTGCTCAATCAAATCTTGTTCTTTAATTTCTGGAATTTCTACATATCCATCTCTACTTGAATAAGATCCTTCATGATATATACGTCCTTTCGCCTCGTTAGGTCTATTCTGCAATTCAGTGATTATTGTTACTTCTTGCACAAGCTGTTCATTTTGTGAGGCTGCTTCTTTTCTTAAAAACAATTCATATCCTTTGAAACTATCAATATTTTTATCTTTTCTTCTTGCAACCGCTACCCCTTTTAAATATTCTATATCTTCCTCATTATTACTTTTAAAAGTCATAAATTTTATAAGATTTTTCACATTCTTTTTATTCACATAATATCCAATGCAAGATGAGTAGTTATTTATATCTTCGATTCCTTTCATTAACAAGGAGTTACAATATTCTTCTACATACAATTTAATCAAATCTCGAAATACATTCAATTTTTCATCTTTTATAATGTTTTTTCTATCAGGTGAAGTAAGATTTAATGTTTTATCACCTACATGCAAGTCTCCTTTTAAATAAGGCAAGTTTTCTAATTTTGAAACTAACCTACCTTTATAGAAAACATTAACATTGTCTCCCCAACTATAATTACCTGCAAGAGCAATCCATCCACTGCAATCATTATCTTCTATTGGAAATTGATATTCACTATCATCTCCCTCAGTTAAATCTTTCTTTTCAACCAATTCTCCATTATAATAAATATCTAATTCATGAACATATTTGCCAAGTATTTTTACTCTTTCTTCAATATCCCAACTGTTCGCTGTTTCAAAATCAAAGTTGTTTAAAACAAGTTTGAAACCATCATAATAATCATCCAATTCTTCAACTTCGATTTCTGTGTTACTGGTTGCAATCATTTTTTCTACATCAAATGTAATATATGTGTTTCCAGAATAAACATTGATTAAATTACTGACTGTAATATTACTAAAGAATCCCATGCCAAAAGGATTTTCAGAACTTCTCACATTCTCATCCCAACCACTTTCTGCAATAGAAAATAATGCTTGTGGATTTGTTAAAATATTTCCGTTGTTCTCTATAATCACTTTATTTTCATATCTATCAATTGTAATTTTAACTTCTGTTGCTTTTGCTCTTTGGGCATTTTGCACATCTTCATCAAGAAAGCAATATATGTCTTTAAACGTGCTTTGCCTTAATAATTTTAATTGATTGATAACGTTTACTTTTAATTCAACCGCCATTACTATCTCCTTTTCTCTTTATGAAATCTATGATTCTTGGTAACTTTTTTGTTCAAAAATCTCTGTTGTTTCTAATTTTTCCAATATATTATTTTTAACAATCGCTTTAAAATGTTGCCATGCTTTACAATGTGGACATTGTGTATCTAACGATGGACGCATATAAGAACCATATGTGTATTCTCCATCACCGTTATCGGCACAAATTTTATCACCAACTGTATAATATTTGAGTAAACAATCAGCCCATTTAATCTGATCGTCTGCTATAAATTCTTTTCCACAATTAAGACATTTTACTTCTCCTTGAATATTATCGAACATTCCCATCTAATCTATCTCCTTTGTTCTTTCATTACTAAGTGGCTAACGTTTACTGCTTCTCTCATAGCTTCTGCAAACTCATAAGCACAATCAGAAGTAAATCTTTCCTGCACTTTTGCAATATCATTTGTATCAACTTCACTATGAATCCTTGCGTCAATAATATATTTTCCGTCTTTACACTGAATATCTACCATTGTTTCATCCGTTCCTTTCCATATCATAAAAGCAGTATAGACTGAGCAATTCATGATTTCTATCAGTCAAATAATTTACCTTTTCAATTAGTTCTTTATTCTCTTTTTCAAGTGTAGCTATTTTATTTCTCAACTCATCTTCTGTTGAAAACTTCTGAATCCCAATCTGTTTATAATCTGACGAAACAGTTTTAACAGAATAATTGCTAATGTAATCTGTTGTTCCATCGGAATATGTAATTGTTGGCTCAAAGAATCCACGCTTCTTACACTCATCACAATGACAAATAGATGAAATATACCCAATTTTGCCATCCTTATTTTCTACATAATCACCTTCATGGAATTGGATATCTGTTATATTATTCTCTTCTAAAACAATTGGATCTCTGAATCTAAGAGTTACACCATCAATAGTTCGAACAGTTCCAACATGTAAATAGCCCAGATTTTCATACTCTTTAATTGTTTTGTGGACATCGCTTAAACTTACTTTAACTATCATTTATATTTTCTTACCTTTCTATTTAATTTCAGTCGCAGCAATCAATATATGTCCCATCTTATTAGCTCTATCATTGCCATAATCATATATAATCGCCTTTGATATGTTCAAATCTTCATTGTTGAAATATAAATAAGTTTCGCTGTCTTTTTCTAATGATTCTTGATTATGTATTAAATTACATTCTTTATAAATGTGATCAAATAGATGTGGTCTTGTTTTCAGAAAAATTTCCAACATCTGCTCTGCCGACATATTATTATCATTTTTATTATCCATGTGTTCTCCTTTCATCACAAGAAATTCCGCTTTCTTTCGGTCTTGATTTTTATACAATATATAGTATTTGTTGTAATTATTTAATACTATATATTGTATATGCTATTTTGTTTTCAACTACTTATTGTATTATTCTCCATTTTATTTTCTAACCACATATAAATAACTAAATCCACCAGCATTACCTACAGGCTGTGCTAATAAACACATTGCTACATGGTCTGAATCATATACCCTATTACCCTGGCGAAATTGCTTTCCAAAATTTATCTCACCAATACCTCCAACTAACTGTGGCTTATCACCACAAGCAGAACTTAATCCACTTGTGGCTGATGAAAATTTGCCATCTTCTCATCTGTACAAATATATGTATTGTCATACTGAGCCTTATATAAATGCTCAATCAACAAAGAGATGCAAGTTGTCACTATACTGTTACCGCTTTGTTTATATCCCTGGGTATCAGACATTCCAACTGCTTTACAGTTCTCATAATCAATATCATCGAATCCCATGAGCCTGTGGCACTCTTTTGGTGTGAGCTTTCTCACAACTCTTAAATTGTCTCTATCTTCTTCGACCATTGGTTGCCGATTTCCTCCCTGGCATGTTGTTATTGTTGGAGAAATATAATCTTTGTCCCAAACATTTCCTGCGAATCCAGTTCCTTTATTTTCACCATAAATATTAAAAAGTCTTTTTATATTATTTGAATCTGCAAGAATCTGTTTTGGCTGTTTATAATCAGTCACCACCAAAGCACCCATTACTGAATCCTGCTGATAGACTAAATCTCTCTGACCGATAGTTCTAAATTCAGGTTTTGTAGTGCCAATAATATTCTTTTCAAATTTTGGATCTGTTATCTGAAGTCTTTTCTGCACTTCATCAGATAAGAAATATTTCTCCAAAACACTGCTATCTGTTTCTAATAAATCCTTTAATCTGATTCCTGTATCAAAAGGCTGTGGAAATTCAAAAGACTTGGTATCAATATCATTACGAATAGAGATACAGAAGATTCTATTTCGATTCTGTGGAATACCTGTATTCTTTGCATTGATTGTCTGATAATATGAGTTATATCCCAAATTATCAAGTCGAATCAGCCAATCCTTAAAACTGTCAATATACTTCTTTGATACAAGAGCATCTACATTCTCCATAAGCAAATACTTTGGTAATGTATTATTCTCTTTTGCTTTTACAAGAAGTCTCTCAACTTCATACAATAAACCTGAACGAGTTGATTTAATGTTGTGACTGCCACAATTAGGGCAAGTATAACGAGTATCTACATCTAATTCTGATGGATCATATTCACAACCACAATCATGACATGTCCACTTTAATCCTTCCTGTTTACCGGCGATTGACAAATCTGTGCATGGAGTCGAGTATGTAAGTAAATCACTATATGGCAGTGACTCAATCTGCATCATATCGCCAAGATTATGTGAAATATGGTCTGCTAACCAATATTTCTCAATACCTTTTGTCTTGTTCTTCTTTCGTGAAAGTTTTTCCCAATCATACGGAACATCTTTCTTAAAATCATATCCAAGTCTCTTATCTGTAAGCTGTCTTACCATTTCTTCTTTGCTTGGATAATCTTCATAGTTTTCAATCATCTCATTAGTCAAACCACAATGCATTGCAGCATAACTAACTACTACTTCTTTGTCTAAATCTGCTGTTGCAATCATATTTGCATTAAATAGATGAGTATTATCAATTCCCTTCATCTGCGCACCAATACCACTACAAAGCTCAATTACACTTAACTCACAATAATTATTTTTTTCTTTATTCTCTGTCAAAATCCTTTAATCTACAGAGATTGCGCAATCATTTTTACCTAGGAGTTACTGTTAAATCCTTTCTTCTTACTTATTTTGTTGTAAAATTCTATGGAATTAACACGTCTGCTAAAACCATAGGAAAAAAATATTTCTTGTTACTTTTATTTGGAAATTTTGGCTGAATCGCCAAGATAGAAATTTCTATATATGATTATTCTTCGCCTTGAAATGATTTAATTCGATTTTCTAAATAATCAATCTCATCATTCCAATGGTCTATTAGCATGTCTTCGATTTGATGCTTTGCGTCTTCTATACTGTCTGCAAACAATGTATCATATTCAACATTTAGTTCTTTTGATACATATATAAATATGTTTTCGTCTGTCTCATCTTGTACAAAACCAGCTACTACATTTTCATCATCTTCTTCATAAAATTGACTAAAATGTAATTTATAACATTCTTTACCAAAGTCATCCTTTTCACCTGTTTCCCAATATTTCTTCACTTTATCACCTCGCTTAATTTGGCTGATTAGCCTTTGAATAGAATTACTTCTATATTAGATTATTCTCTACTTGAAACTTCTTAAATTCGTCTTGAATCATTTTCTGCATATCTTCTTTGTCAAAAGATATATTTGCAACTGGAATAACATTTGCATTTAGATTAACATCTCCAACAATAGCTTCATCGAATGCTTTTATAAATATTTCTGCAATTTCCTTTTCATAGTTGCCACAAAGTCCACTATAATCTATATCTGCAATTACTCTTGAAAAGAAATCCTTGAATTTATCTCTTATAAAATCTTGTTCATATCTTCCAGGAATATCAATCGTTAATTTCACTCTCTCACCTCTTACACACTAAAATTTCAACTTCTGTATTTGTAAAAACACTTTTTATCTGTTCTGAGACATCATTCCAGTCCAGCCTATCTAAACCACAACCAATTACAGGCATTGCAATCTTCTTAATATCATTTTCTAAACAAATCTGTTTCATCTTTTCGAGTGCAAGTCTCATTGTAATTATTGTTGGCTTCTGAAAGTATCTCTCTTTTGTAATAAGATTTAATACTCTACCTTCTAATAGACAGTCACCACCAATTCTTTTATGAGTGTACTTATTAAGATAATCTGGATATTTTGTCTGTAATTTTCGTTTCATATCAAACCTTTTATTGAACTCAACTACAATTCCTTTACCCATTCCAAAATCTGCACTAATACAATGTGCTAAATAATAA
>OBJW01000026.1_pt1 | contig 37112 bp, 42 predicted proteins | sample 1481621 | NCBI WGS metagenome assembly OBJW01 (sample SAMN02044697, study PRJEB22538) | human gut metagenome
TACACAGGTCTTGACAGCTATACGGCGTTGTCATTGCAAAATGTTGAACCGCATTACTTTTTTGATGTTCCGATTATCGAATACAGAAATAATACGGAAATGCAGGGCGATTTTGAACAGCTTATAACGCAGATTGACGCATACAACGTGTTGATGTCAGATAGAATTAATGACAAAGAGCAATTTGTTAATTCGCTGTTGTTTTTGTGCAACTGCGACCTTGACACCGAACAGGCAAAAAAATTATTGGTAGAACGTATCTTAATGGGTGACGGTGACGCAAAGGCGGAGTATCTGTCAAAGGTGCTGAACGAGGCTGATACAAAGGTGTTGCGTGACGACATCAAGGACGATATACACCGTTTGTCACACGTTCCCGATTTGTCGGACGAAAGTTTCGGCAACAACTTGTCGGGTGTGGCAATAAAGTACAAGCTGTTGGGATTTGAACAGCACGTCAAGAACAAAGAACGTAATTTTGCTAAGACGTTGAGAAAACGTTTGGAGATTTACAACAATTTCTTAGTGACATTAAACGCAATGAAAGAAGTGCCGTCGCACAGGGTTGACATCGGATTTACATATAACTTGCCTGCAAACGAACTTGAAATAGCGCAGATGATTAATTACCTCAAAGGTCTTGCGTCTGACGAAACATTATTAGAGCGTCTGCCGTTTATAACAGATGCAAAGGAAGAAGTTGAAATAGCACGCAGAGAGCAAGCGGAAAAGTCCGCCGAAGATATGCGTATCGCTGAAAATTCGGCAAGGAAAGTAAACTACAATGAAGAGTAAGGCATATTGGGTAAAACGTGCCGTTGAAGTTGAAACATATTTACAATCGCAAGCGGACAGCGTTAAGGACGGTGTAATTAAGGCATATGAGCGAGCAATCAAGAATGTAAACAATGACATTGAGAAAACGTTTAAAGCCTATATTTCGACTGATATACCCGAAAAAGAGGCACGTCGGCTGATGAGCATAGCCGACAGCGACAAGCAGTACGAAGAACTGCTTGAACTGTACGACGAAACAGACGACAAGACAGTCAAAAAGGAAATTCTAAACCGCATAAATGCACAGTCATACGGTGCGAGAATTAGCCGATTAGAGGGACTGAAACGTAATGTATATATTTACTTTAGGCACGTTGCAAACGAGGCTATAAAGGAGCAAAAGAAACTGTATGACAGCGCGGTAAAGACGGCGTATTATACGAATATTTTTGATACCGCACAAGGTTTAAACTGCGGTATTGATTTTTCACTCGTTCCGCAAAGAGCGGTTAATAAAGTGTTAAGTGAGCCGTGGCACGGTCACAACTACAGCGCGAGAGTGTGGATACATAACGACAGATTTATACAGGCAGTCGGACAGACGATTGAGGACGGTATAATCAGCGGTCACAGTGTAAGCCGTATGACCGATAAGCTGATTGATTACGTCAAAGATACTGCGCCGGGTGGAATACGAACATCAGCCGAAACACTTGTGCGAAGTGAAACGGCTCATTTTATGAACCAAGGTCAGAGAATGGCATATGAGGAAATCGGTATAAAACAGTATCGTTTTGTTGCTGCACTGTCAGAATTGACGTGTGACAGGTGCGGAAGTCTTGACGGTAGCGTGTTTGATACGGATAAAGCCGTTGAGGGCGAAAACTTCCCGCCGATACACCCACGTTGTCGGTGCGTTACGATTATGGCAGACGTGAATTTGACAAGCCGTATCGCCCGTGACCCACTGACGGGCGAAAATTACAAGGTTGACGGAAGTATGACGTTTGACGAATGGAAAAACGGTTTGTCGGATGAGCAAAGAAATGCGTTAAAATATGTTGCAAATAGTGAAAAACGTGGTATAATAGAGATGAAAAGAAAAAAGAACGATAATAAATCAGAAACTATGCCAAAAAAGCAACTTCAAAAAATAATTAAAAGGTTTAAGAAGTTGGGAGGAACTATTCAAATGAGCGAGGAAACGGATAAATATTTGGATAGTAAATTTGCAGAAGCAATTACATATGATGCGCATACAATTTTATTACGTCAAAAACCTAGTCGTGCCAGTGTATTTGAAGAGCTTATACATTCCGCTCAATATGGAACGGGGAAAAATGATGGAAGTTATATTAGTCGATTAAAGTGTGAAATAGAGGCACAAGAGAAATTACTAAGATACCAAAAAGCATACAGACTTACTAAAATTGAGGTCGAACAAACAGAAAAGGCTTTAAATGATTACAAAAATGAATTAAAACTATACTATAAAAAAGGCGGTGTGTGATATGGATATAATAAATTCATTGAAAATTGGACAAAATATATCGGTACAAATCAATGACAACGGTATAAACTTAAAAAATGGGGGATATGTTGCAGATGAAAACGGAAACCGCTTTAAAATATTATCAGTAGCGATGATAAATAATCATAAACGATTAATTGATAGTAATGCAGAGTTATTGTTGGCGGGAGATGTTAATAATATCGGAAAAAAATTATATACGATATGATTTAATGAAAAAGAGTGTGTAAGAAAAAATTAAATATAAATTAAATATTAAAAGCACGTCTTATGGCGTGCTTTTTTGATACACTGAAAGGCGGTGATAGTGTGAGAGTAGGCACAACATACACATAGAAGAAAGGAATGGTGATCCGATTATCTCCCTGTTAGACGTGGGGTTATACGTCTTATTTTTATACAATTTTTTTTAGAAAGGAATGATTTGAATGGCAGAGCCAACACCAAATCCAACACCAAATCCAACACCACCGGCAGACCCGACACCACCGACACCAGCGACAGGCGACGAGGGCAAGGCGATTGAGGACGCAGTGGCAAAAGCAAAGGCTGAATGGGAAAAGGACCTTGAACAAAAGCTAATGGACGCTGAAAACGAGGGCGCGAGAAAAGCTAAGCTATCGGCAGACCAACGCAAAAAGGAAGAGGACGACAAGGCAAGAGAGGATTTTGAAAAAGAAAAGGCGGAGTTTGAACGTGAAAAAATCGTTGCATATGCCGAAACGGAACTTGCCAAAGTCGGATTGTCTGCCGAGATTGCAAAGTACATCATAGCAGAGGACAAGGATAGCACAAAGGCGGTTATCGACAAGATAAAAGAAAGCTATGACAAAGATGTACAAGCAGGTGTTACCGAGCGTTTAAAGGGCAAAACACCGAATTTAAACGGTGGCAGTGGCGGTCACAACACAGGCAGTTTTATGGACATAATCAGAGAAAATCAGAGATAAGGAGTGAAGTGTAAATGAGTTATTTGAAAAATGAATTGACAGGTTTTGTGCCTGTCGAGCAAGCAACAGACATCATCAAAATGGTGACAAGGGGTTCAAGTGTTTTAAGAATGGCGAAAGTCGAGGAAATGAAACACGAGAAAAAGAAGTTTAACGTACTTACAGACGGTCCGGGTGCTTACTGGGTCGGTGAGGGTGAAAGAATTAAGACAAGCGGTGCTACTTGGATTCACCCTGAAATCGAGGCTAAGAAGTTAGCCGTTATTATTCCGGTAACAAAAGAAAAGTTGGAAGATACGACTATCAGCGTATTTGAAGAACTAAAGCCAGAAATCGCAGAGGCATTCTACAGAGCGATTGACGCGGCGTGCATTTTCGGTACAAATTCACCGTTCAAGACAAACATTATGAACGCTATCGACAGTAAGCATATGGTTGTTACAGACAACGCAAATATTGATATTGCTATGTCTGACGCAATGTCGATGATTGAAGAAAACGGCTATGACCCGTCGGGATTTATCGGTCGTATCGGTGTTAAGAATATGCTGAGAAAATTGCGTGACGCAAACGGCGCACCTGCATATGTCAACGGTACAACAGGCGGTGAGCTGTACGGTCAGCCTATCGAATTTGTACGTAACGGTGCGTGGGACAATAAACGTGCCGATATTATCACAGGTAACTTCAAGTATGCCGTTGTCGGTATGCGTGCAGGTATCAACTATGAAATTCTTACAGAGGCAACACTACAAGGCACTCTTGACAGTGACGGTAAACCGCTATCACTTGCCGAGCAAGATATGGTTGCAATCAAGGCTACTATGCGTTTAGGTTTCCTTGTTGTCAAGGACGACGCATTTGCCGCATTTAAGAACGGTGTTCCGGCGATTGGTGAATTGGACGTTGAATCGGTTGCCGGCACAACAGGCAACACTGTTATTACGGTATCGCCAAAGCCTATCGGCGGTCACAAGTTGGTTTACAAGACTGCCGCAAGCACCGCTCCAAGTGTTGCGTATGACGACGATTTGTCAAAGTGGACAGAGTTTAACAACGGTGACGAAATCACTGCGACAAACGGTCACAAGATTACAGTTGCGGAAGTTACCGCAGACGGCAAAGCGAGAAAGTCGGGCAGTACCGACGTTGTAAGCGGTGAATAATATGGAACAGTTGGGGACACTAAAAATGTTGTTGGGAATTAAGGACGACGAGCAAGACAGCTTGTTGTCCTTTTTGATTGAGGACACGGTTAATATGATTATGGCGTATTGTCATATTGATGTACTGCCACGTCAGCTTGAAAGCCTTGTTCCGAAGATTGCGGCGGATATGTACAGGGCGAAAGGTTACGGGGACAGTAAAAGTCCCGAAGTAGTCAAGAGCAGAAGTGAGGGCGAACGTTCCGTCACATATGCCGAAACCGACAATGACAAGATTTTCAGCAACTATTATAAACGCCTTGACCCGTTCCGTAAACGAAAGGGGCGTGTTCCGAGTGACATCAGTATTCAGTGATTTTTACGATAAAACTGTTATAATCGCAGAATACGAAATTGACGACTATACAGGTAAAACCGAAAAGACTGTATTGTCCGAAATTAAAGCCGATGTACAACCGTACAGTGGTGGCAGAGCAAGAGAGCAATACGGTTTGGATATAGAATGTCAAATGCGTATGTTCTGCGATATGTCAGACGACGTAAAGGTCGGTAACAGGGTTGAATATGACGGCGACATATATGATATAACATATGTGCAGAAATGGGACAGCGGTTTGGTAGCAATGCTTGAGAGGAGTAGGCTGAAATGAATTTTTCAATCGAGGGGATAGACGACGTTGTCGACAAGCTGACACAGTATGCGTCGGGCGATAAAATACAGCGAGGTTTGGCAATGGCGGGTGAAGTCGTAAGAGCGCACGCAGTGGCAAACTGTCCTGTTGCAACAGGACGTTTAAAGGGCAGTATCGTAAGCCAAGTGGACGGTGACAGTGTCGCAATCGGTCCGACTGCCGATTACGGTATTTATGTCGAATTTGGCACAGGCTCAAAGGGCGACAAATCTGTTTCGCATACGTCAAAAAGACACTGGACGTATTACAGTGGCGGTCGATTTTACACAACGTCGGGGCAAGCACCACAGCCGTTCCTCGTACCTGCACTGAAAAATAACATCAGCGAGATAATCGCAAAATTCAAGGAGGGGTACGGTGTTTGATATTGGTTTGGAATTACGGGATATTTTAAAGCAGATAGACGGTGTAAGTGTATGCTTTGCATATCCCGATAATTTTAATAAATTGCCTGCAATAGCATATTACACGCTAACGGACAAAGGCTCAATGTCATATGACAATACGGTCGTTACGAATGATACAACTGTTCAGATTGATATTTACGCCGATTATCCGCAAACGTGTTTTGAATTGTCGGAGAGGGTATATAAATTGTTGACTGATAATGAATATTATCACGAAATGACAATGGACGTACCCAATCCCGACGACAAGAGTATAAAACATAGGACAATGAGATTTACGAAAGTAGTAGAAAGGAATGATTGATTTATGGCAAATACAGCAAAAAGAAAACCACTACCTACAATAGGTGTGGACAAGTACACATTTTTCGCAGTTTTAACAGACACATCAGAGGGTGCAACATATGGTGATCCGTACAATTTAAGAGGTACTGTCGAAATTGCGCCGACAGACGCAGGCGGCAGTGATGTTTTTGACGCCGATAACGGTGCGTATGAAACATCAAACTACATTGAAAAATTAGGTCACGACATCACAAATGCCGATATTCCACCGGAAGTTGATTCAATGTGGCGTGGACTGACACAAAAAGACGGTGTAGTAGAGGTCGGCAACGATACAAAAACCGTTTATTTCGGTGTTGCGTGGAGAATTATGAAATCCGACGGCTCGTACCGTTATGTAAGATACTACAAGGGTTCATACAGTTTTGCATCAAACGTAGGGGGAAAGACAAAGCCGTCAAGCGGAAGTATCGACAAGCAAACCGCTAAGGCAACATACACGGCGGTACAACGTGATTTTGACAACAACTATTACGCATACTTTGACGAAAGCGATTTGCCGGAAGGTGTCACAAAGACAGAACTTGAAGAAAACTGGTTTAAGGATATGAACTACTATCCAGTGAAGAAAGCACTTTAAGACAAGGCACGCCGAAAGGCGTGCTTTTTTCGTATAGAGAGGAGCAAGTAACAATGCAAAGAGTATTAACATTTGTACACAACAAAAAGAAGTATGTATCAAAACCGTGGTGTTTCGGTGCGGCAACGTTGGTTGAAAAAGAATACATGGACGTTGCAGAGGGTGAAAAAGTAACGGCTACGTCGGTATGTGCAGATGCCGTTGACTATCTGTTTGAGGGTACAGAGGCGACACAAGATATTTTGGACACGGCTGTTTCAGCAAAAATGAGAATGTGTCGTGAAGTTATGAAGTGGTTTATGGACGATTTTACGGGAAAAAACGAGGAAAGCCTGCCAGAGCAGGCAACCGAAAAGGAAGATTAAGCGATTTATATGGGACAATGCTGAAATATCACGGTATACTGCCGAATGATTTGGCAAAACAAGACCCAAGATTATTACTTGCAGTTATAATCGAGGACGAGGAAGAAGAATATACAGGAAACGACCCGTATTTAAAAATGTTTTATGGAATGTAGTGAGGTGATTTGTAGTGGCTGACGCGGCGGAATTAGTAGTAAGAATAAGAGGTGATGCGTCCGACTTAGAGGCGACAATAAGCAGTGTTGAAAGTGAATTGTTAAAATTGGAGCAGACGCAAAGCAAAAATAATAATACAAGTACAAAAGGTCTTACGGCATATAAAAAGCAAATGCAAGACGCGCAAACCACCTTGCAAACAAGCCGTACGGCATTGACGAATACAAAAAAAGCGTATGAGGATAACGTCAAGTCTGTAAATAAAAATGTTACGGCACTGAAAGCGCAGAAAACGGAATTAGATAAACAAATTTCTTTGCGTTCAAATGAAAAACGGTTGCTGACAGAGGCGAATAAAGGTCTTGACAAAAACAGTGTTGCATACAAAGACAACCAAAAGGCATTGAATTGGGTAAATACCGAGATTGAGGCATACACAAAGCAAAGTCAAAGTATATCCGATTCTATTCGTACGCAAGAGGCGGCATTGTCGGGAAGTAAAAAGGCATATACCGACGCACAAGCAACCGTCAAAAAAGCAACAGAGCAATACGAGGAATATGAGAAAGGCTTAAAAGCCGCTGAACGTGCAGATGAGGCGCAGAACCTACAGAATACAGGTAAGCGGTGGAAAGAAGTCGGTGAGGGCATAGATACTGTAACTAAACCGTTACAGTATGCGGCGACTGCACTTGCCGCGGGCGGTGTTGCGAGTGCCAAGTTTGCGATAGATTTTGAGGATAGTTTTGCCGGAGTTAAAAAGACGGTTGACGCTACACCGGAACAGTTAGCCAAAATAAAGCAAGGCATTATTGATTTGTCAACAACAGGTATTGACGGCAGAGGCGCGATACCACAAACAACGACTGAACTAAACGAACTTGCGGCGGCGGGCGGTCAGTTAGGCATATCCCAAGAAAATATCGTCGACTTTACGGAAGTAATGGCACAAATGGGTTCAGCAACAAACCTTGTCGGCGAAGAGGGTGCCGCAACACTGGCACGTTTTCAGAATGTTATGGGTGTCGGTCAAAACGAAATCCGTAATATCGGCAGTGCAATCGTTGATTTGGGTAACCACAGTGCGACAACAGAATCGGAGATTGCGGCAATGGCATTGCGTATGGGTAAATACGGTTCATCTGTACGAATGTCGGCGGCGGACGTGTTGGGTTATTCTGCCGCACTATCATCATTAGGCATTGAGGCACAAATGGGCGGTAGTGCGATAGGTCGTACGTGGCTATCCATAGAAACAGCCGTTGCAAGCGGCGGAGAGGGCTTGACGAAATTCGCAAAGTATAGCGGTAAAAGTGCGGAAGAGTTTAAAAAGCAGTGGAATACTGACAGCTCCGGTGCATTTAACGGACTGTTAAAAGGCTTGCAGTCTGCCGAGAACTTAACATTGGCATTGGACGATTTGGGTATAAACAATACGCAGGACATTCAAGCAATGATGGCATTAGTCAACGGTTATGATTTAGTAACAGAGAGTGTCAATCGTTCAAACACCGCATACAAAGAAAATACGGCACTACAAGAAGAATTTGACAGAAAAGCCGAAACAACTGCGTCACAGTTGTCAGTTACCAAAAACAATATTGTTGAGGCGGCAAGAAGTATCGGCGAAACAATGTTGCCGTCAATAAAAGACGCAAGCACCACAGTAGCTAATTTCGCAAAAGGTTTGTCGCAAATGTCAGACGAGCAAAAGCGTACTGTAGTTAATACGGGCGCTACGGTCATTGCTTTAGGTGCATTGTCAAAAGTCGGTGTCGGAGTGATTAAGGGTGCAGGCGATTTTGTTGAGGGATTAGGAGTAATCAGCGATAAATTGCCTATTATAGCAGACGCAACGTCAGCGATAAAAGTATCGACTGCGGGGTTAGGCAGTTCATTTTCTGCATTAGCGCCGATATTCGGTGCAGTATTAGCGCCTGCGGCGGTTGTTGCAGGGTATAAGGTTGTTGCCGACCACGTTACAGAGGCTATTGAAAACAACGCAAAATTGGGTCAAAGCTACAAGGAATTATATTCTCAGTGGCAAGACGCAGACAACCAAGTTTCGCATTTGGAAAATCTGCGAAGTGAATACGAAAAACTAAACGAATCAATCAACAGCGGTACATTAAATCCCGAAGAACTTGAAAGCGCCAAGAACCGCATAAATGATATTATGCAGGAAATCAAGGCGACTACAAATGATGATACCATAAAATTAATGATTGATACGGGCGAATTTGACACCGCACTTGCAATGGCGGTTTCAAACGCCAAAGACAGTGCGAATGAAATCAAAGACGCATTGGATTTAACATCAGGTAAAAAGGCACAAAAAGCAGTTTCAGAGGGGTACGACGCACTTCAAAAAGGTAGTTCTTATGGTGCTGATTATAAAAACCAACAAGAAGAAATGCGTGGGTGGTTGCAACAAGCAACAGACTACAAGACGCAGTATAAAGCAATAGTTGATGAAATGAACGCCGCATATAAAGACGGAAGTTCCGAGAGAATAAAGGCGGCGGCATTAGAAAGACAATCATTTATAAATGGTTTAAAAGACAGTGATTTTACTAAGGCATATGAAAAATTTACAGGAAGTACGTTTAAATTCGGTGATGTAGACGAAGTAATACAAGAAATACAAAATGTATCAAATGCGTATCGTGAAATAAGTGATAACATTGAAAGCATGGACGAACGAGCCAAGAACGGCAGAGAATCACTACAAGCTATGGCAGAAGTCGCAACAACGGACGCTATGAATTTAAACGGCTTTAAGGATATGCAGGAAGTCTTTGAAAGCGGCGGTAATGCTGTAGATTTAGTATGCAAACAAATCAAATCAACTATGACTGATTTGGGGTTTGAAAATCAAGACATTGCCGCACAAATAGCGCTGTTTAAAAACGGTTTTCAAGACCTACAAGGTGCAATTAATAATAACGCATTAGACGCTGTTGTAAATGATTTTGTCAAACAAGGTAAAGAAATCGGACTAACGTCAGAGGAAATAGTCACGAAAGCCGCATTAATGAAAAACGGTTTTTCTGATATTCAACAGGCTGTAGCGTCGGGTGATGTAAGTGGTTTAGTGAAAGACCTATCAAGTTTAGGTGGCGATTTGGGACTAAGCACAGAGCAAGTTGACGCATTGGCGCACAGTTTGGGATTATTGCCTGAGGATAAACATATTGAAATTGACGCAAGCGGTGATGTGTCTGCAATCGAGAACGCAAAAAATGCTGTCGAGGAAATAAATAACGCAGGCAATGTACAATTACAAGTCAGTGCCGAGGGCGATATTTCTGTATTAGATACGGCTGATTCAAAGCTACAGGAATTAATCAATAACAACCAAGTTACCATAACATTTAATGTAGATACAGGCGGTTTTGATATTAACGATTTGAATGGTAATAAGTTGGGTGAAATCACTGCAACGGGTAAAGTTATATGGACTAACGACAGCACAGAACCCGACAACTATACGGCACCACCCAAAGAGGGCAATGTTACATTTAAGAAGAATAGTGCAGAACCTGACGGCTATCAACCCGAAGACAAATTTGCGACAGTCCATTATACTGTTTCTGTTGAGGGTTCGTCTATAGAGGGACTAAGTAATAAAAATGTTCCGGCGGCCAAGTTTGGCAGTTCGGGAATGTTCGTAAAAAAAGCCAAAGGTACGCAAAATTTTGAGGGCGGTTTGGCAATGGTTAATGATGAAACGGGGATAAGTGACCCGAGAGAATTAATCGTAGACAAAGGACGTGCATTTATACCGCAAGGAAAGAATGTGTTGTTGCCGTTGTCAAAGGGTGCAAAGGTGTACACAGCGTCACAAACCAAGGCGATAATGTCGGGTATGGGTATACCGCATTACGCAACAGGAAAAGACAATTCGGACGCGTTTACATCAGCCAAGGACGATTGGACGCATTACACCAAAACGCACGCAGTAACGACCGCACAAGAATTAGAGAAGTGGTTAGAATTTCAAGAGAAATTCAAGTCGAACGACAAGGATATTGCCGATATTGAGGAACAAATATTCAGTCTGACACAGAAACGCACGCAGGAGCTAAACAACCTGTCAAAGTCGTACATTGAAGAACGCGCGGCACTGAATGACTGGGACGACAACGGTGACAATCCTATCGACGCATTTGCCCGTATTCGTGACCGCAATATGGCGGAAGTCGAGGCAGGACGTATGACGTGGGAGGACTATACGACAGAAATGTCAAGTATAGGTTCAACGTTATACGAGAATATGACCGAATACAGTCGCGATTGGTTGGAACACCAAGAAAAATACAACGGTATGAGTGCCGCCGATTATATCGCAGGTATCGGCAGAATACAGACGTACACCGAACAAATGTACGCACAGGGTATAATCAGCCACAAAGAATATGTAGAGGCTAAAAACAAGCTGAATGAAGAATATTTAGATAAACGCAAAGAACAGATTGAACAAGAATACAACATATCTAAGGACTACATCAGCGAGCATACATATTTCAACGACTGGCAAGATAACGGCGATAATCCGCTTGATGCCTATAACCGAGTTATGGACAGGCACCGTGAGGAATTGGCGAACGGCGAGTTGACACAGGACGAGTTCGACAAGTATCAAAGTGAATTAGGTTCGGATATGTATTCGGAGCGTGTGGAGCAGTCAAAGAACTGGTTGGAAGAACAACGCAAGTATTACGGTATGACTGATGAAGAATATATCGCCGGTTTAAAACGTATTCAGCAGTATACACAGGAATACTATGATTTGGGGTTAATCAGCCGCAAAGAATACAACGAAAATATGACTGAACTAAATCACGATATGTTCGACCAAGCGGGCGAATCGTTTGACGATATGCTACAGCAACAGCAGGACTACATCAATAAACTGCGTGATGAATTTTCTGCACAGGAACAGGCATTACAGGACAGTTGGACGGTAGAGGACCGCAAGGCTGATATGTCCGAAACACAGGCACAGTTGGATATTTACGCAAATGCAGTAACAGACCGAGGACAACAAAAATACAAGGAACTGCAAGAGCAGATGAAACAACTGCAACGTGACGAAGAACTGTATCAATTACAGGTCAAGAACAATGCCACGATTGAGAAGTTGGAGGCGGAGTATGACGCGTTGGAAAACAGCAAGGCTGATTTCATCAAGTCCATTGCAACCAACATTGACAGTATAGACGTGACGGGTATTGTGGCGGATATAACACAGGAAGTCAGCGGCGGCAATGATAAGATAACCAAGACTTTGGGTGAGATTATAGAGGCTATTAAGGGCATTAAGATTGAACAGCAGAACTATAACAACAACAGTAAAATCACAATCAATACGACTGACAGCGCTGTTTTGGGTAGCTATGTATAATGTGCGGAGGTAGAAAATGCGAAACGGATTTTATTTTAAAAACAAACATTCAAACGATTTCGGCGTGACTGTACAAACGCAGTCACGTCCGATTAAACCGGAAATGAAAATACAGACATATGACAGCCCGTATATAGACGGTGAATATGATTTTTCAACGGCAAATGCGTACAACCGTGAATTTTATAAAAACCGTGTATTTAAAATGAATTTGCAAATATCGGCGGCGGATATGTCTGAACTGAACAGCAAAATCACAAAAATCACAACGTGGTTAATGGGACGCGGTGAGTTGATATTTGACGACACACCCAATGTCAAATGGAATGCGTCGGTTATTGAAACAATAGATTACAAACCCGAAAACTACGGACACAAAGCAGTCATTTCGGCGTCGTTCAAGGTGCAGACGTGGGCGGCGTTGGTATTTGATATTTTTGACGGTCCGATATTGGATAGCCAAAACATCAAATTAGATGATGAAATACCAATCGGACCGAATGAATATTACACGATTACAACGGCAGGCGACAGTACAATACATAACACAGGCGACCGCCCTGTCAGACCTGTTTTGCGTGTTACAAACGTCACAAAACCTACAACGATAACCTGTAACGGTATCAGTATTACGGTGTCGGAAAAATGCGTTATTGACTGCGACAAACAGTCGGTAACTGACGTGAACGGCAACAGTATTATGAAAAAAATCAAAGGTAGTTTTTTTGAACTGGAAACAGGGGCGAATACAATAAATTTATCCACGACGGCAACGGTCGAATTTTCATTTTATCCACAGTATGTGTGGAATACAGAAACGGAGGATATATACAAATGGGACAAATAACATTTATGCGATTGCACGACAGATATACAGACAGTTTTGAAACAGGTGAGGTACTGAACTGTGCATATAATGTCAAAGAAACAAGGATATTGAACGATACGGGAAGTATTGAATTTGACTATCCATACGACGAAAAGGCACGTCTAATCAGTCAAAATATGTTGGTTAGTGTAAACGGTCATATATACGAAATCAGCCGAACAACGCGAAATATGAACGGTGCGGATTCACTGCACGTTTACGGTACACCGCATTTTGTGTATGAGGCGCAGAAAGCGTTTATACCGACAATCGGCGACCATATCGGTAAAAGTTCAAGATATGTTCTAAAACAAGCGATTGATATTATATCAAAATTCAAAAAGTCTGTAGGTGAGAAGTGTATTTTTCACATTATGACAAATGCGGAGCTAAGCGAAAAAGGAATGAAGTGGGTTGCAGATGATGAACTGCTGATTGATTTTTTCTCTACCGACAAAACGAATTTGTGGGACGTTATAAAAACGATAATAGAAAATTTGGGGCGTGGCGAGATATTCCACGAAACAACTATCGACAGTAATAACAACATTGTATGTAACATTGCCATTGTTGAACGTATCGGCACAGATAACGGCGTCAGACTGCGTTTAGAAAAGAATATGCAAAGCATATCAATAGAACGCAACGTAAGCGATATGATAACGCGTTTATGGGCGTTCGGAAGTGATGATTTAACGGTCAGCAGTGTAAACGGCGGCAAAGCATATATAGACAGTCCAAACATTGAAAAATACGGAGTACAAGAGGGGTACAAGGACTATAGCGATTATACATCAGCGGCCAAACTGTACCGTAATGCAAAGTGGGAATTTGATGAGGATAACGAGGATAGAATTGACGTACCACAGTTGACAATCAGCGGTAAATTGATTGACCTATCAAAATTAGCTGAATACGGCGACGCTGAAAAGTTGGAGATAGGCGACACGGTCCACGTCTTTGACCTTGATGGGACGGAGTATGTGCAACGAGTAACAGAATACCAAGCGTATCCGTTAGAGCCGAAAGAATCTAATATATCAATCGGGCATATCAGACGTGATTTTTTTATCGAACTATGGCAAACGTCAGAAAAAACAAAGAAATTTGCAAAGTGGCAGACCGCAAATAACAGCGTAAACATTCGCAAAGTGCAAGGAACGGTGAACACAGATCGAAACGAAGTGCAGTCGGATAATAACCTGCTTAAAATAGTGGGTGATTTGCTGACGATAAGCGACGGCGCTAATATCCGTATACGGCTCGGAAATTATAAAGGTGAGTTTGTTTTTATTATTTACGACAAAAAGAACAATCAAGCCGTGTACCTCAATGAAAACGGCGAGGCGGTATTCAGCGGAAGCGTTGACACTAAAAAGGACGCAACTATCGGAAGCTGTCTGTATTTACAGACAACGGAGCTTGTGGGAAATATACAACAGCCTGCAATACGTTTTAAAAATAAAGACGGCGAGGTTATATTTGAAATATCAGTGACAGAGGACGGTTGCTTGCGCTTTATTCCGATATTGGGGACAGGTAAGGTTTTGCTTGGAAATACCAAAGCGGCAAGTAAAGATGATATTCAAAAGTTGCAGAGTGACATCAAGGGTTTAGCAGATAGAATTTCAGCGTTGGAAAAAGCATAAAAATAATAGGTGCCGTTTTGGACACCTATTGTCTTAATTTATTTATTGCTGGAACGACGGATTTTATATAGTAATCATAAGGAATGTACGTTCCGTTTATGATAGGTACATCAGTAAGTACATCTGTATAATCTTTCCTATTGTAAAAATCAGTTCCGGCAAATGTATAAGAACCTAATCCAATATCATCAAGCATTTCTTCGATACTTGAGATAAATATATAATTAACTCCGTCAACCTCATGAGGTGCTAATTCCGGCAATGGTTCAGCCGCGCTAATTGTCGGCACGTCTGTCGGTTCGGGGCAAACAGAAATAGTATTAACCGTAATAGTGTTATCACTGAAACCGACATTAAAACCGCCGACAGCGTCGGCAACGTCACGTAATTTGAAATATGTATTATCGTTGATGTTGTAACCCTCTATCGCTGTTTCCGTACCGTTTACGGCAACAGGGAACGGGTTAGCCGTTACTGCATATTCTACGGCGAAACCAGTCGCTGTCGCACAGATTATACCGCCTGTTATAAAACCTAATATAAATTTTTTCATAGCTTGTAGCCTCCTTTTTGTTTTTAATATATAATAATTTGTGCATTTTGTCAATATTTGTTTGACAATACAGCATTAATATGGTAATATAAAAATAAAAAGAAAAAAATTCTAAAAAACTATTGCTTTTTTTAAGCAGATAGAATATAATATAACGCATGAGATAGGCCTCAACACGCCTCTTCGCAATGCGAATGCGTACCATGTTGAGGCTGCTTTTTTATTTTAGGAGTATTGTATGGAAATAAAAAGACCGACTACAATAGAAGAACAAATAAAAATTTTAGGTGGTAGAAAGTTAGTTATTGAAGATGTTGAATTCGCTCAAAATGTACTTTTATCGGTAAATTATTATAATTTTACTGGTTATTTACATACATATAAAAATGCAGATGACAATTACGAAAACATTTCTTTTAATCAAGCGTATAGAATATATCTATGCGATAGACGTATTAGGTCTACTATATTATACGCGATAGAGAGTATTGAACATAATTTAAAGACGAAAATCGCTTATGTAATAGCGATGAATACCTGTGCAACATCTTACTTAAACAAAGATATTTTCGTGGATGAAGAAGAACACCAAAAACTACTACAAAAATTTGGACAAGCAATAAATAGAAATAGTAAAATACCATTCGTAAAACATCACATAAAGAAATATGACAGAAGATTTCCTATTTGGGTAGCTATTGAAATTTTTACCTTAGGAATGGTGTGGAATTGTTATAAAAATTTAAAGACACCTCTAAAAAAGAAGATTGCATCAAAATTTAATATAGGTTCCGTTTATTTGGAGAGCTGGATTGAATGTATATCTTATTTACGAAATGTATGCGCACACTATATGAGGTTATATAGATTTAAGGTACAGAAGACACCTAAAAAGAGTAAAAAACATAGTATGAATAATATATCTCACTGCATATATGACATTATAAATGTAATGCGTTTTTTAATGCCAAGTAAAGATGAATGGAATAATTACATAATTTCTAATATTGCTCAAATCTTTGAAGAATATAAAGATGTTGTAAGTCCTGAAGATTATGGTTTTCCAAAGGACTGGGAAAAAACTTTAACATTATAATATTGAAATTAAGCACGTCTTACGGCGTGCTTTTTTCGTACCAAAAATGAGGTGACACAATGTACAGACGAATACCACCATAGCACGCTTACGGCGTGTTTTTTTAATGAAAAATCCCAATCGATTACGATTAGAAAGGAATGATAAAATGAAATTAAATTTTAATTTTAGCGGAAAAACGCTGTTAAAGGATTGGTGGAAAACTGTCCGTGATAATTTCACGACAATTCAAACCGACCACAACACACTGTCCGACAAATTGGACACAGAAATAACGCAACGCACCAATGCTGATGTAGGACTGTCGGACCAAATTACGGCAGAGAAAAAGGCGAGGGAAAGTACCGACAATACGTTACAAGGGAATATTGACGCAGAGGCGAAAAACAGGCGGGTCGGTGACAGTGAATTGCGAGAACAAATTTTAACCGAACAGACAAACAGAACAAACGCCGACGATATACTGAACGGCGAGAAAGCTGATAAAACCGATTTGTATGGCAAGGAAACAGATGTTGTCCATACAATAACGCACAGTTTGGAAAAATCAGATTTATCTATAGACATTAACACGTCATACGGTGACGGCACAATAACGATAAACAGTTTGGCGGTGCAGACTAAAATCTTTTTGGACGGGAATTCAGCGATACAAACAGAGCCGATTTCAGCTTCTTTTTCTGCGGAAAAGGGCGAAGAAGGCGAAAAGTGGGTTAATTTGCTCTATGACCAATATACAGGTAAACTCGGATTAGAAGTTACAGAGCAACCCGAAGCGGGAAATGTTGCAAAGATAGCGGTAACATATATGAAAGCCGAAGTTGCCGAAATGTATGCGGGTCAACTGAAGTTTGACGGTATCAAAGATTTGAGAGCATTAAAAACCGATAATAAAAATTCATTTTTGGCGGCGGTCAATGAAATTGCAACAAAACTGACAACTGAAATTTCAGACAGAGAGGACGTAGAATATTCACTGACTGAAAAAATCATTACTGAAATTTCAGACCGACAGGCGGCGGACAACGAGTTGAAAGCAAAAATATCAGATATAAATACAGAACTGACAACGGATAACCTGTTTTATGATTTATCTAAATACGTCAACAGTGACAACACATTAGTCACTGACGACAGCGGTGTACAGTATTTGTCATATTCGGGTTCGTTTGAAAACGGAACGTATTTGTATCACAATTTTGTTGTTGATAATTTCCACCGTAAACCGAAAACGGAAACCACATTAGAATTGACATTCAATGTGGCGTCACGTCATATAGCAGGGGACGGTTGCGACATCAGCAATTTGAATATAGGTGAAACAGACGTATTGATTACATACACTGATACAACAACAGAAACATTCGGACAGTCATATTACACAGCAACCGATACAGGTGATAAAACAATCACGATAAACGGCACATCAGAAACGTATAAAACAACAAAATTTAAAATTGAAATCCCTGTAAAAAAAGAAATTAAATCAATTTCATTCCGAATTGTATCGGATAACTTTTATACAAACGGTGACCCGACGGGGAATGCGTGTAAACAGAAAACATTAATACAGTCGGCCGTTTGTTATGATGATGAATGTGTGGCGGTATTGCGTGATGATATTAACGCGAATACATCAAAAATTACTGCCAATACAACAAAACTGACAACTGAAATTTCGGACCGACAGGCGGCAGATGACGAATTGAAAGCAAAATTCACTGACCTAAAAACAGTGGCGTTTACAGGTTCATATACTGACCTGTCGAATAAACCAACGTCAATGCAAAATCCGAATTCATTGACATTGACAATGAACGGTTCAGCAACGAACTATAACGGTTCGGCAACGGCAAGCAAGTCGTGGTATGCACCAACGAGTGGGGGACCGGCAGGGTATAATTTGATTAGTAATGGTAGTGGTGCTCCTGTATGGCAACAACTACCTTATGCGGTATGCAATACAAGTGGAAGTACAGTAGCAAAAACAGTTTCCATAACAAATTTTAAACTTGTTACAGGTGTGCGTGTGTTTATCAAATTTACATATGCACATGACTCAACAACAAAAGCCACTCTAAATGTAAATAATACAGGTGCTAAAAGTATCAGATACAAGGGGTACGGTGTCTTTAAAGGTTATAATGGTGGTTACAACTCCACAGACAAACAATACCCAAATTCTTGGGAAGCAGGTGAAATTGTTGAATTTATATATGATGGTACAGAATGGGTAAGTACCCTCGAAAAGAGAAAAATCGACCACAGCAATATAGTAGTAGGTACAATTAATGTTGACGGTTACAGAATACCTCCTTCAATAAGTGATGTTGATTTTATGTGCGGAATTGATGGAAAGTCCGATGTTGAGGTAATACAAGAGGCTATAAATGCATCAAGAAATGGTTCGCGGATAATTTTTAAAAAAGGTAACTATTCAATAGACGCCCCCATTTATATGTATAGCGGTAATCACGCTTGTAAGCTATCAGGTGAGCAAACAGGTGATAGACCTGAATTAAAATTTAGTAATAACGGTATCATAACTTCACGGAGCAGTTCTTCTGACTCAAAAGCTTCATATCCATTATATTTTGAGAATATTGCAATGGAGTTAATACCACAATTATGTATCGAGGCTGGTAGTATATATTTTGATAATGTGTTTTCAAGATTAGATGTTACCACAGCACAGAAGTTGGGAAGTACACCTATTAAGTCATCTGGTTTGTTTAAAGTGGAAAGAAGCGAAATTCATTTGTGGATTAGAAATAGCACAAGCTATATATGCTATTGTGGTATTGATTGTACCAAAATAGAGATAGATGACAGCTCCGTATCGTTGCAGAATGAGTGCTCGTCAACTTCCGGTGGTGCTGATTTAAACTTTATTTATAACACTGATGCAATAGGATATATACGAAATAGTAAACTAATAGGACAAGGTAATGGTAGAACAAATTTTACAAATGGGCAAGTGACTATTGATGAGTGCGATATTATTCTGAAAAATAGAAATCATTCATTATGTCACTACACTACAGATACAGAGCGAAAGTTATGTTCATTAAGAGATTGCACTATCAATTATACGGCAAGTACATATTTGACTTTTGGTAAAATTGAAGGTTGTTTTTTCATAAATACGGTTACTGGTGTTAATTCGTCCGAGAATTACAAGCTCCAAATACTTTGCCCAACTCAAATGATAGGAAATACTTTTATTGGACGTTCTGAAATGAATTTTAATTCAAATAAAGTACAGTTTATAGGCAATGCAATGCAGTATTCACAATCCTATACATCATTTCCGACAGGGAGTGTTAATACAGGAACAATGATTACGGGATAAGGAGGACATAATGGATATAATTGATAATTTTTCGATAATAAATAATCAAATATGTTTAAATAGCTATAAATTAGTTATACGTCACTACAAAGATATTGACAAAAAAGAGTTTGTAGATAAAGACTATTATGTAAATGATGATAGGTTAATTGAATTAGAAACTCAAATTATACCAAAGCATCAACTTTTGGAACTTATATCAAAGGTAAAGCTTGATAATGAACAGTATTCCTATATGAGTGGTCTTGAAGTGAAAACTCAAGATTTTAACAAAGAAATTAATGAAATTGCTTCATACGGCAGTAAAGAAGCATATGAGGCGTCTTTGCCTGAATATACGGACGAGTTTATGCTTGATGTTGATGTGCGATTGTCAATGTTGGAAATGGGAATAACGGAATAGGAGGTATGAAATATGAATCACGGACGTTCATACGGATTGTGCAAGAAAATTGTAGCCGTTGGAAAAATGAGCAAAGAAAAAATGCTTGAAAAATTTGATGTACTTGTTTTGTCGGGTGGATTAACCGATGATGACTACAAAGAATTGGTGGAAGAAATCAATAAGAATGAGGAGGGCTAAGTAAGTGGAAGTTGATGATAAGGAACTATGGGAGAGATTGACCGTAGTGGAGCAGTCCATGAAGTCGGCTCACCATCGACTGGATAGCCTTGACCGGTTGACTGAGAGTGTACATATCTTGGCGACTGAAACTAAGGCTATGAGGGAAGACGTTTCGGATATTACATCACGAGTTGACGAGATAGAGAAACGTCCGACTAAACGATATGAAACAGTTGTCGGTGCAATAATTACAGTATTAGTTGGTGCTGTAATAGGGTATGTTGTAAAGATGTTAGGATTTTGAGGAGGTAATGAGTTATGAAAGAATGGTTTAAAGCGGCAGGAGTAAGAGCAATAAAAACAGTAGCACAAACCGCAGTTGCCACTATTGGTACTGCTATTGCTATGGGAGACGTAAATTGGGTATTGGTAGGTAGTGCATCTGCACTTGCAGGAATACTTTCTCTGCTAACATCTATTGCAGGTCTTCCTGAAATTCAAGAAAAGAATTGAGGGGATACATATGCGAACAATAAATGATGGTTTCCCAATCGAACAGTTCAAGGGTATTGACATTGATACGTCAATACAGTCATCATCGGCAAACTATTACACATACAGTAGCCGTGTAGTGAAATTCATTGTAATTCACTACACCGGAAACAAGAAGGACACCGCAAAAGCAAATGCAACATATTTTCATAATGGTTCACGAGGTGCATCGGCACATTTGTTTACTGATGACGATAGTTGTTATCAATCAGTCGCATTGAATAATGCCGCATGGGCGGTGGGCGGCACAAAGGTATATAAACATGCCGAATGCCGCAACATAAACAGCATATCCATTGAAATGTGTTGTAGTGGTAATTCTATTGTGTCAGAAAAAACAATCAACAATACCGCCTATTTATGTGCTGAATTGTGTAAATACATAGGCATTACAGCAGATACAGTTGATATATTTGTTTTGCGCCACTATGACGTGTGGGACAAACAGTGTCCGGCACAGTGGGCAACTGAGAACAGTGCCGGTTGGACGACATTCAAAGAAAAGGTTAAGGCGATTTTAAGAAATGAGGAGGGACTGACAATGGAGCAGTACAATGAATTGAAAGAGTTAATTAATAAACAGGCGGCGGAAATTGCCGATTTAAAAAACATCAACAAACAGTTGGTGAATGTAGTTCAAACTACAATGGTGTACGATTTCAATGATGACAATATGCCGTCGTGGGCACGTCCTGCGGTACAAGCGGCAATGGATTGCGGAGCGATACAGGGCGATGAAGATGGTTGTCTTGGCTTGTCCTACAAAGATTTACGTGCTATTGTACGTGAATATCGTTGCGGATTGTATAATAAATGATTTTTTTTGAGGGGTGGCATTTTGCCACCTCTTATTTTTTTTACTTACGATTTACAAAATATCAAACAATATCGTAATTAAACAGTATATATTGTATTATATAGTGATGAAAACGACCTTGAGGCACTTGTCGAAAAATGAGAAAACAATAGATATTAACAGTGAATAAAAGCACATACAAAATTTCTATATTTTATCAATAGACAAAAGTGGGTGATTTATGATATAATTTTATTATTAAATTTAAGGTGTTGGAGCAATTTATGAAAAATTATGAAACAAGTGAACAATTATTTATAGATATATGGGAAAAGTATGGTTCTCCTAGTGAAATTGATGATGCAGAAACCATATATTCGTTTTTTACTGAATTAGTAGAAAAAAGCAAGCACTATATTGTACTAGACCATTATTCTCATATAAATTTTGATGAGGTAATAAAAGTTGAATATGATAAAGCTAATTCGATTTTCAAATTCTATTGGTTGGATAATAACAAATATAGGATAAAAAATTTGAATCATGAATTGGAAGAGTTTGAAAGACTCATTTGGTATACCAGTGGCTATTGTATCAAGGCAGGAAAGTTTATCTTTATTATGCGATTGACGGATATTTTTCAAAGACAATTCAATATCTTTAAATTCCTTTGTAAGCACTTCAAATACTTTATCTTCTACAATACTCAATGCAGATGCCTTATTACAACCAAGTGTACGACAGCAAAGACGGTATTTTTCAACAGTTTCGTTAGAAGTATTGATAACTATTGCCCGACCGCAATTAGCACACTTTAAAAGCCCTGCAAACGGATTTTGCAACGTGCCTGTACGCATAGGCGGTTTATATTTCAGATTTATAATATCTTGTGCTTTGTTGAACGTGTCCTCGTCAATTATTGGCTCATGCAGTCCAGGAACATATAACCAATCATCTTTACTCGTTTTTTCTTGCGTATTTTTGCCTTTAACAGACTTTGATTTGTTCCACACTATCTTACCTATGTAAGTATGATTTCGGAGCATACGGGCGATTGTGTGGGGGTGGAGCGGTGTATTTTTCTTGCTCAAGACACCCAAATTTGCAAGCTGACGGCTTATTGAAGTAATACCCATACTTTGATTTACATACATATCAAATATCATACGAACATATTTTGCCTCCGGTTCATATACTTCCAACGTGTGCTTTTTATTTATTATGGCGTTTCGATAACCAAACGGAGCACCCGACACAAAGCAACCGTCGTTGATTGATTTGATACGTCCTCTGTTCATTCGACGAGTGATGAATTTAAGCTCCTTGCGAGCCATAAACATTTCAAATTCGCTGTAATCTTCGTCATACTCGTTGTTGAGGTCATATATTTTTTTGAGCGTAATAATTTTTACATCGTTTTCTTTAAGAACGTCAAAGATTTTTTCACTGTCAGCGGCACTTCCGCGCCCTAAACGGTCAAGGTCAATACATAATACCGCATCATATATGTGTGAGGGGATAGCGTCAAGCAGTTTCAGCATTTCAGTTCTGTTGTATAACATTCCTCCGCTTATCACTTCTTCAAATATGTCAATGACCGTTAAATTATTGTCCTTTGCATAAGAAAGAAGAATTTCTTTGTGACGTTCAAGTGTTTCAAGCGGATTGTTTTCGTCCGCTCTCGATTTTCGTAAGTATATAGCTACATTCATCGTAAATCTTCCTTTCTTGTGTTATATTTCAACTCACACGCTCCGTGGGGAGCGTGACACATGTGTATAAATGCACTTTATTCTGTTTCCTCTGCCTGTTGGAGCAGGCAGGGGAATTTTTTTATTTAAGCTGCGGTATCAATATAATCAATAACTGTTACGGTTAAGGTGCTTGAAAAAGTTTTCACGCTATCAAGAATTTTTTCAAGGGTTTCAACTGTTTCATTAGAAAAATATTCTTCTCCGCATTGTGTACATTTTTCGCAAGGTACATTTTTAATCACAACAACGAAATTATCAATTTTTTCAATATATTCTGTTGTTGTCTGTTCTGCATTGCCTCGGCAAAAGAAACAAGTCATATTATTTCACTCTCCTTGTTTTAAAATCATTTTCCCATTTATCCGGTTCGGGATAGTATGCGGTTACAGCATACAAATATTCTTCATCATAGCCTGTTACATTATGCAACGGCATTTGTTTAAGACTTTGACCGCAAATTAAACAACTTGGAAGTCTTGCTGACTGTGGATATTCTTCGATTATTTCGCATCGCTTTAATGCCGGAAGTATATCGGTAAGAATATCTATCGAACGTTCGTTAGCTCGTTTTAATGCGTGGTCTGTCATTTGTATCTTGTGTGCTTTACTTAGGTTGTGAATTTGTTCTAATTCATTCAATATCATCACTTCCTTGTTTTATATTTCTAAAAAATACAATTTGTTAATCTGTATAAATATTAAAAACCGACTTTACATTCAACTACTTTTCCTACTATCTCAACATCGTCTTGTTTTAAGTCATAAATTTGTGTTTGATGTTCGGGGTTATAAGATTGAGGCATAAGCATGACAATATTTTTTTCTTGCTTAAAGCGCTTTATCGTAAAAGTATCGTGATTAACACGAACAGCGGCAATTTCACCGTTTTCAACTGTTGGTTGTACACGAACAGTTACAAGACTTCCGTCGGGAATGTTTGCGGCGGTCATACTATCGCCCTTTACTTTTAAAGCAAAATATTTACCACCATGATTTAATTCTGTATAAGTATATCCCTCATAATTTTCTTCCGAAAATATCGGTAATCCTGCCGCAATATCTCCTAAGATAGGTATTCTGTGCATTACAGGATTGTATGGTACTGCTCCCTCTGGTAGAGAAACAGGATATTCACCTGTAATTAAAGTAACTGGATTAATATTTAAAACCTTTGCTAATGCAGAGATTTTATCTCTTTTCATATTAGATATAAAACCATTCTCCCACTTTTGAACTGTACTTTTGCTAACCCCAACGGCATTTCCTATTTCCTCAAGGGTTAAATTAAGTTCTAAACGTCTATTTCTTATAATTGTTCCTATATCCAATGTAAACACCCCTTTTCTATAAATACATATTAACATAACAGTTTCAAAAAAAGCAACTATTTTTTCAAAAAAGTTTTAAAAAGTTTCCTAAAGGGGTTGACAGAGTAAGAATTATATGCTATCATAGAAGTATCCTAAAGAAACAAAGAAAGAGGTGATAAAATGAACATAGACGACTTAAATGCAGAAATTGCAAGAAAGGGTTTAACAAAACCGCAACTTGCAGAGAGATTGGGTGTATCAAAAAAATGCCTATATAGCAGGTTAAAAGGGGAAACAAGCTTTAAGCGAGAAGAAATTCAAAAGATTGCGTCTATTCTTGGATTAGATGAAGAAAAAATAATGAATATTTTTTTTGCTGAATTAGTCTCCTAAAAGCAACTATGCATAGGTAATATAAGAAAGTAGGTGAGAATTATGAAATTTAAGAAAGATGAGTATATAAATCTTTATTTTGAACAAAAAAGGTCATTTTTAGTTACAGAGATTATGAGTATATATACTGCAACGGAAGACCTTAAAATCAAAATAAAATGTTTGGAATTATTGAATAAAATAGAAGGATAATCTTCTTTAGACTATCCTCCTAAAATTCAATTATTGCAGTATAAAATTCCGTCTTTTAATGAAATATGTTCAAATTCAGTAAAACCAAATGATGATGAAATATTTGTAATTGTGTGCTTTTCATCAAGAGGAGATTTTACAGAAACAAAAACTTTGAATGATGGACAAAGCAGGACATATTTACCATAAAACTTATTATTTCTTTTATCTGAACTAAGAACTCCTTCAAACCCTTCTTTTTCAGAGCCTATTATTGAATAAGAAATATTTTGTTGCTTTGCCATATCTATAAATGACAGGAATTCGTTAAGTGTTTTTACAATTATCATTATAGTCACCTCCTTCCGAGATGATTATAGCACAAATGGTTAAAAAATACAATCGACATGTATACGAAAGGAAAATTAAAGTTATGGAAGAATTAAAGGTATTTGAAAATGCAGAGTTTGGCTCTGTAAGAACAACAACAGTAAACGGAGAGATTATGTTTGTCGGTAAGGATGTAGCGGAAATCCTCGGATACAGCAATCCAAGAAAGGCTATTATAGACCATATTGATGAAGAAGATAAGGGGGTAACGAAATGTGACACCCTTGGAGGAAAACAAGATTTGACAATGATTAATGAATCAGGTCTTTACAGCCTTATTCTATCAAGCAAAATGCCGAATGCGAAGAAGTTTAAGCATTGGGTTACGGCTGATGTATTACCGGCAATACGCAAAACGGGAATGTATGCAACCGACGAATTGTTGGATAATCCCGATTTAGCTATACAAGCGTTTACGGCATTAAAATTGGAGCGAGAGAAAAATAAGAAACTAAACACCACTGTTAAAGTTCAAGAACAGCAGATTATGGAACTTCAACCAAAGGCGTCATATTATGATTTAGTTTTAAATTGTCCCGATTTATTATCAGTCACTGTCATAGCAAAGGATTACGGTAAGTCGGCAAAATGGTTAAACAATTTCTTAAAAGAACACAAGATACAGTTTAAGCAAGGCGGGATATGGCTATTGTATAAGGAATATGCTGAAAAAGGTTATACAAGTACAAAGACGCATACTGTAAACGGAAATGACGGCAAGCAACATTCTAAAGTAAATACGTATTGGACACAAAAAGGCAGATTGTTTATTTACGAATTGTTAAAGAGCGAGGGTATACTTCCGATAATGGAACAGGAGCAGATTGCTTGATATATAGAAAGTAGGTGAAAAACAATGAAAGTAAAGAGAATAGCTGACATTGATACGGTATTGTACATATATTACCGATACCACGAAATCGGCAACGAGGAAATCAAGGAACTGTTCGGTGGTTTAGGCTCTGCAACGCTGACAAAGTACAAGAAAGCTGTACAGGAAGAGCAGATAAAGCAAAATGTCAAGACATCTCAGCTATATACAATCAACACCGAAGTTGCATATGAGGTATGGGGCATTGATGTTGCAGAACTCGAAAAACGCAGAGATAAACTAAAAAAATTAGGTTTATCGGCATAACAATTAAATCTCACAGGCAGACAAGGGCTGTCCGCGTGTTATCCGTAAAATAGCCAGACTTTTCCTAAGAGTTTTAATCCTTTTGCGGACAGTTCCTGTGTGCCTGTGAGGTAAGAGAAATGAGGAAAACAAATGAACACAATAGGAATTGCACTGATTAGTTTCGGTGTGGGACTAATCATAAGTTGGAAATTGGCAGAAAGGGATATAAAAAATGCTAAAAAGAAAACCAAAAACAGAGAATGAGAAAACGGAAGAATATTTCCACAGAGAAGTATTTCCGATGATTAACGCATTCGCCAAGGAGTGCAGAGGACACGCAAAACAGAAAATAACGGTGAAAGGAATATTTTCAAATGAACAAATATGTAGTAATGACGGGCAGAGATGATGTAGTGGTTTTAAACGCTGATGACAACAAGTCGGTTAAGGCATACATAGCAAAAGGATACGGGATAACAAATCGTATCAAGTCAAAGCACCCGCTTGAAATGAGTGTTGCGAAGATTATCAGTGGAGATAATTAAACGGCTATGACAAAATACGAATTTGACGATTGGGCGTGCATAGACGATGACTTTGCTTGTCGTGATGATGACTTCGCCTGTATCGACGATGATTGGGCGTGCATAGATGATGATGACGCAGTATGTGACGATGAACGTGACGGACTTACGGAAGAAGAAGCCGACGCATACGAAAAGGGAAAAGCGTGGTATGACCTATTCAAAGAGGTATTGCAGTATCCGTACAGTTACGGATTATCTTGGGGAATAGTTTTAGCATACAGACAACCTATAAAATATCAGAATTAGGAGGTGAGAAGGGTGGCAGATGAGAAGAAAATACTGAAAATGTATAACGATTTAACACCAAATGAAAAGCATTTTGGTAGGTGTTTTCGTAAATGCGATGATACTTAGTCGCAATAAAAATGACCGTCAGAGCTGGAACTCTATAACGGTCAAATAACAAAAACACATAGATTAATAATCTATGTCAACATTATACCACAGAAAGGAACGAAAATCAATGATAAAGATAAATGAATTACAGCTTGAAAATGTCAAGCGAATAAAGGCGGTAAAACTTGAGCCGGCACAGAATGGTTTAACTGTTATCGGAGGTAAAAACGGACAGGGTAAAACTTCTGTCATAGACAGTATAGCGTGGGCGTTGGGCGGTGACAAATACCGTCCGTCACAACCACAGCGTAACGGTTCGGTCATTCCGCCTATTCTTCATATTGAATTGTCAAACGGTTTAATTGTGGAGCGCAAGGGCAAGAACAGTGCATTGAAAGTAATAGATCCGAACGGTAACAAAGGCGGTCAACAGCTTTTGAATGAGTTTATTGAACAATTTGCACTGGACTTGCCGAAATTTATGCAAGGCACATCAAAGGAAAAAGCAGAGATACTACTTCAAGTAATCGGTGTCGGAGAGCAGTTATATGAAATTGAAAACAGAGAAAAACAACTTTACAACGAACGTACCACAATCGGAAGAATAGCAGACCAAAAGAAGAAGTTTGCGGAAGAAATAGTCGATTATCCCGAAGCACCGAAAGAACTTATTTCAATCTCGGAACTTATCCTAAAGCAACAGGAAATACTTGCAAAAAACGGCGAAAACCAACGTAAACGTGAAAAGGCACAATCACTTTTAAAGCGCTCCGAAGATTTAAAAGCACAGATTACAAATCTTCAATCACAACTTGATGTTGTACTTTCAGATCTTGAAATTGCACAAAAATCGGCACTTGATTTGCACGACGAATCAACCGAAGAACTTGAACAGAACATCAAGAACATTGAGCAGATAAACATTAAAGTTCGTGCCAATATGGATAAAGACAAAGCCGAAGAAGAAGCGAAAGAATACAAGGACAAGTATGACGAGCTTACCACAGCTATTAGTAACGTTCGTAAAGAAAAGACGAATTTATTGAAGAATGCAAATCTGCCACTTGATGGATTGTCGGTTGAGGACGGCGAGCTTACATACAAAGGCTTTAAGTGGGATAACATGAGCGGTGCGGAGCAGATGAAAGTATCAACGGCTATTGTCAGAAAGCTCAATCCCGATTGTGGTTTTGTACTTCTTGATAAGTTGGAGCAAATGGATACCGACACATTAAAAGAGTTCGGCGAATGGCTTGAAAAAGAGGGATTGCAGGCAATAGCCACAAGAGTAAGTACAGGTGAAGAATGCAGTATCATCATTAAGGACGGATATTCAAGTGAATTAAGCACAGCAACACCTACTGCGACAAAAACTTGGAAAGAGGGAGAATTTTAATGGATATTACAAGTGGAAAAATTGAATCGGCACAAAAAGTAATCATATACGGCCCTGAGGGAATAGGCAAATCAACGTTTGCGTCGAAGTTCCCAAGTCCTCTGTTTTCGGATACAGAGGGCAGTACAAAACATATGGACGTAAGACGTTTGCCTAAGCCTACCTCTTGGACATTGCTAAAAGAGGAAGTAGCATATGTCAAAGCAAATCCGACTGTATGCAAAACATACATTATAGATACTTTTGACTGGGCGGAAAGACTTTGCATTGCAAAGATATGCGCAGATAATAACAAAAAAAGTATTGAAGATTTCGGATATGGTTCGGGATATGTGTACGAATTAGAGGAAATAGGCAGATTTTTAAATTCACTTGATGAATTGATTGAATTGGGTATCAATGTAGTTTTGACGGCTCATGCACAGTTGCGCAAATTTGAACAGCCGGACGAAATGGGAGCATATGACCGTTGGGAGTTGAAACTCGGCAAAAAAACAAGTTCGCAGATTTCACCTATTTTGAAAGAGTGGGCGGATATGATTTTATTTGTCAACTATAAAACATTTTCGGTTGCGACAGATGACAAAGGAACAAAACATAAGGCACAGGGCGGTACAAGAACAATGTACACCACGCATCACCCTTGTTGGGACGCAAAGAACCGTCATAATCTTCCGGACGAAATGCCGTTTGAATATGAACGAATTGCACATTGTTTTAAAGATAATGCACCGACACAAGCGGTTACACCGACAGTCACACCACATATAGAGCCGACTGTTTCACAGGTAGTCACACCACCACAAAAAACGACAGTTGCACCGCCTGCACCGCCGATTGACAACAACGTATCAGACGAAAGAAAAGAATTTGATACACCGGCACAATCGATTGATATGCCGAACGGAAATATACCGAAAGCATTGTCGGATTTAATGCAGATTAATAAGGTAACAGACGCAGAAATCAGACAGGCAGTTGCGTATAAAGGATATTATCCCGAAGATACACCGATAGAAAATTACGACGTTGATTTTATCAACGGTGTATTGGTAGGAGCATGGAATCAAGTATTTGAGATTATAAAGAAAATGAGAAATGAGAATGTATTTCAAGGAGGTAACGAATAATGGCAGAAGAAAGAGAATTTGGTTGGGATGATGAAATAGAAAACGACAATGAGTTTCAAATATTGCCCGACGGTGATTATAATTTTACGGTAACAGGCTTTGAGCGTGGCAGACATCAAGGAAGTGCTAAACTTCCGCCGTGCAATAAAGCGATTATAACATTAAACGTTGCGGACGGCAAAGGTAATCAAGGTACGATTAAACACAACCTGTTTTTACATACCAAAACAGAGGGAATGCTTTGTGCATTTTTTACCGCAATAGGACAGAGAAAGCATGGCGAAAAGTGCCGTATGAATTGGAGTGCGGTTGTCGGAGCAACAGGCAGATGTAAAATCGGTATACATGAGTATACAAGCACTAAGACAGGTGAAGTCTTAAAATCAAATGAAATCAAAAAATTCTATGAGCCGACAGGAACACAAGCCGAACCAACGCAATCACCTGCGTCGTCATTTACTCCGGGAAGTTTTTAAGGCGGTGTAATAAATGGAATTAAGACCATATCAAAATGAAGCTAAATCAGCCGTTTTCCGCGAGTGGGAGAACGGCTGTAATAAAACATTGCTCGTTCTTCCGACAGGGTGCGGTAAAACAATAGTTTTTGCAAAAATAACTGAAGAATGTGTGCGAAAAGGTCAGCGTGTTTTAATACTTGCACATCGTGGGGAACTGTTGGAACAAGCGTCTGACAAGATTATGAAAACAACCGGCTTAGGTTGTGCAACGGAAAAGGCAGAGGAAAGCTGTATAGGAAGTTGGTACAGAGTAGTTGTAGGTTCGGTACAAACACTAATGCGTGAAAAAAGATTAAATCAATTCAAAAGTAATTACTTTGGTACCATTATAATAGACGAGGCACATCATTGCATATCCGACAGTTACAGACGTGTATTAGACCATTTTTGTGACGCAAAGGTATTAGGTGTTACGGCAACACCCGACAGGGGCGATATGAAAAATCTCGGACAGGTTTTTGAAAGCCTTGCATATGAGTATACACTTCCCAAAGCTATTAAAGAGGGATATTTAAGTCCAATAAAGGCTCTGACAATTCCGTTAAAACTTGATTTGACAGGCGTAGGTATGCAAGCGGGTGATTTTAAATCAAGTGATATAAGTACGGCACTGGATCCGTATTTGTATCAGATAGCCGATGAGATGACAAAGCACTGCAAAAACAGAAAAACGGTTGTATTTCTGCCACTTGTAAAGACGAGTAAAAAGTTTAGAGATATTCTGAACGAAAAAGGTTTTAAAGCGGCGGAAGTAAACGGCGAAAGCAAAGAAAGAGCAGAAATATTAAATGATTTTGAAAACAATAAGTATAATGTGTTGTGCAATTCAATGCTTTTGACAGAGGGTTGGGATTGTCCCGATGTGGATTGCGTTGTCATATTAAGACCTACAAAAGTACGCAGTTTGTACAGTCAAATGGTAGGACGCGGAACAAGACTTGCACCGAATAAGGACCACTTACTTTTACTCGATTTTTTATGGCATACGGAACGACATGAACTGTGTCACCCCGCACATTTGATTTGCGAAAATGAAGAAGTTGCCGTAAAAATGACGGAGAATATCGAAAATGCGGGTTATCCTGTTGACATAGAAGAGGCAGAGGAAAAGGCAAGCGAAGATGTAGTTGCACAAAGAGAAGAGGCACTTGCAAATCTTCTTGCGGAAATGAAGAAACGTAAGCGTAAATTGGTTGATCCTCTGCAATTTGAAATGAGCATACAAGCCGAAGATTTATCGGGATATGTACCGACATTCGGTTGGGAAATGTCACCTCCGTCAGATAAACAAATAAAGGTACTTGAAAAATACGGAATATTCCCTGATGAAATAGATAACGCAGGTAAGGCAACCAAACTGCTTGAACGATTGGAGAAAAGACGTGTGGCAGGACTTACAACTCCAAAGCAAATACGCTTTCTTGAAAGTCGAGGTTTTCAGCACGTCGGTGTTTGGGAGTTTGAAAAAGCAAAAAATCTTATTGACAGAATTGCCGCAAACGGTTGGCGAATACCGTCGGGGATAAATCCGAGTGAATATTAAAGGAATTAAGATATGAACGATTATAATTTGACAGAAATTCTTGAATATATTGATCCGTCAACTTGCAGTTATCAAGAGTGGATAAACGTAGGTATGGCACTAAAACACGAGGGATATACGGTATCTGATTGGGATATGTGGAGTATGAAAGACGTAAACCGTTACCATAGCGGCGAATGTGCAAAGAAGTGGGCGACATTTCAAGGCTCATCTGCTCCCGTTACTGCCGGAACTATCATTCAAATGGCTAAAGAAAACGGATACCATTATGAAAATGTATCAGCCGAGCTTGATTGGGACAGTGAAATAGGTTCTAAAGACGAACTTGTTGTAGTAGACAGAAACTGGCTTGAACGCAGTGAGATACATATTCCCGAACAATGGAATCCGACAGAGCAGATTATCACATACCTCGAAACACTTTTTGAGCCGGATGAAAACGTAGGCTATGTTACGGAAAGTTGGGAACATGACGGAAAATTCTTGCCGTCAAAAGGCTGTTACGACAGAACGGCAGGTCAGCTTATAAAGGAACTGTACCAATGCAAAGGCGATATAGGCAGTGTACTCGGCGATTATAACAGCGAAGTAGGTGCATGGATAAGGTTTAACCCTCTTGACGGTAAGGGCGTAAAAAATGAGAATGTAACAGAGTTCAGATATGCACTTGTCGAATCCGATACAATGGACATTTCGGCACAAAAAGCCATTATAACAGAATTGGAATTGCCTGTTGCGGCACTTGTGTACAGTGGTAAGAAAAGCCTTCACGCAATAGTGAAAATTGACGCATCAACGTATGAAGAATATAAAAAACGTGTCGATTATCTGTATAACGTGTGCAATAAAAACGGATTGAAACTTGATATTCAGAATAGAAATCCGTCAAGATTATCGCGTATGCCGGGCGTAATGCGTAACGATAAAAAACAATATCTTCTTGATACCAATATAGGCAAAGAAAATTGGAATGAGTGGCGTGAATGGATAGAAAGCGTTAATGATGACTTGCCCGATCCCGAAAGTATGGCTGATGTGTGGGACAATTTACCCGAACTTGCACCGCCATTAATTGACGGTGTATTAAGACAGGGACATAAAATGCTTATAGCGGGTCCGTCAAAGGCGGGTAAATCATACGCATTGATTGAGTTGTGCTGTGCCATTGCAGAGGGGAAGAAATGGCTTGAATGGAACTGTACGCAAGGCAAAGTAATGTACGTTAATCTTGAACTTGACAGAGCAAGCTGTCTGCACCGTTTTAAGGACGTTTATACAGCACTTGGCATAGCACCCGACAATCTATCCAACATTGATATTTGGAATCTTAGAGGACGCAGTGTACCAATGGACAAGCTCGCTCCGAAACTTATACGCAGGGCAAGCAAAAAGAATTATATAGCGATTATAATTGACCCGATATATAAGGTTATAACAGGTGACGAAAACAGTGCAGACCAAATGGCTCATTTTTGTAATCAGTTTGATAAAGTATGTACAGAACTCGGCTGTGCGGTGATATATTGTCATCATCACAGTAAGGGTGCGCAGGGCGGTAAAAGAAGTATGGACAGAGCCTCGGGTTCGGGTGTGTTTGCACGTGATCCCGATGCACTTATCGACCTTGTAGAACTTGAGTTGAACGACGATATATTAAAACAGGAAAAGAATAAGGCAGTATGCAAAGTATGTGAGGGTTGGTTGTATAAATACGATAAATTGTATCATGCGTCACAAGACGATTTGTGCAGTGAAACTCAAATGCTTGCATTGTGCCGAGAATACCTTGAAAACGACGCTTACGAGTGCGTTATAGAAGATGTAGGTAAGGCAAGAAAATCGGTTGAAAGCCGTAGTGCGTGGCGTATAGAGGGTACGCTTAGAGAGTTCCCGAAGTTTGCACCGGTGAACCTATGGTTTAAATATCCTGTTCATAATATTGATAATATCGGCGTGCTGAAAGATATTGCGGTTGATGACGGAATGCCAACGTGGAAGAAGAATTTTGCTAAAAAGAAAACTGACGCAGAACGTAAAACCGAGCGTAAAAATTCTCTTGAAACGGCATTTGAAGCGTGCGGAATTGATGATAAAGTGACAGTAAAATCAATGGCGGAATATATGGGAGTTACAGAGAAAACTGTAAGAAACAGATTAAAAGAACACGGTGGATTTTGGATTGATGAAGGTCAAGTCGGTAAGAAATAAGAGGGAAAATATCGGAGGGAAAATTACTCTTTAAAATTTCCCTAAGAGGGAAAATATCGAAATATTTTCTTTCCTTTCCTTAGGGAAAAGTCGAGAAAAATTTAATTTTCCTTAGGGAAGAAAAACTCGGGAAAATATCGACTTTTTCCCGAGGGAAGGAAAATGTATATATACTACGTATATATAAAGGTTTCCCTTTCCCTAAGGTCAGGGGGAAGTAGTTGTGCGACAGCTTACGCACAACAACTCCTTCCCCTTACTGACTGACAAAGCAAAAATTTCAAAACAGGCACAAAGTAAATAAATGGAAGTGAGAAAATGAAAGTACAATTTTTTATGGCAATGATACCGCCGACAAAAACGTATCAAGAAAAAAAGGTTGCAGTCGTAAAAGGTAAGCCGGTATTTTATGAACCGCCGGAAGTTAAAGCGGTAAGAGAAAAACTTGCGGCACATCTTTCACATTACGCACCTGAAAAGATGTTTGAAAAGCCTGTGCGTATGGTGACGAAGTGGTGTTTCCCTAAAGGCAAGCATTCGGACGGTGAGTATAAGGCAACGAAACCCGATACGGATAACTTGCAGAAAATGCTTAAAGACGTTATGACGGAAGTAGGATTTTGGAAAGATGACGCACTTGTGGCAAGTGAAATAACAGAAAAGTTTTGGGCGGAGCAGACGGGCATATTTATAAGCATTGAGGATTTGTGATATGGATATTCTTGAAGTAAAACAAAATCTTAATAAAACGGTTTATTATTCGGATTTTTATAATATCCCCGAACCGACACCGTTTATCCTTAATGCGTGTATCGCACGAAAGGATCCGAGAGGATTTTTGAAATATTCACTTGAGCTGTTGGACAAAACCAAACACGCAGTAATTATTGTGCCGATTGAAAAAGTAAAATTGAAAAATGATGAATGAGGAGGATAACGATTTGACGATTAAAGAATGTAAAGAATGGCTTTCGAGAGCGAGAAAGACGGACGAGGAGATTAACGCATTGATTTTGGAGCAGGAGCGTGCTTTGACAAACGCAACAAGCACTGTGGCTCAGTCGGGCAGTGAAAAGGTGCAGACGTCAAACGTGAATACTTCGGAGAATAAGTTCATAAGCTATGCCGCTTATTCCGAATTGATAGATAAACGCATTGACAGACTGTATGAGATTAAAAAAGAGATTTTGGAAAACGTGAATAAACTCGACGACGCAACACTTCGAACTATATTAATTTTGCGTTATCTCAATTTTCAAACGTGGGAAATGATTGCTTGTAGGATACATTATAGCTATAAACAAGTGTGTAGATTGCATGGAAAAGCATTGAACTTAATCAAAGATGTCATAGAATGTCCTATTGCACCTGTGATATAGTATATCATGAAATAAGTAACATAAGCGGTGTATCATCGTGAGATGATGGGTGAATATCTCGTGTGATTGGTGTGAATAGGGATATTAGATTAAACAGATTGTGTGTTAATCATATGCAGTCTGTTTTTTATTTTGGATAAAGAAAGGGACATAATTATGGAGCTATTGCAATTAGTTGAAAAATTCAAGAACGTTTTCAGCATAGAAAAAATTGAAGATGTTGTTGATGAATTAAAATCAACATTGTTAAATACCGAAAATTGTCGAAAGCTATGTGAAGATTGGATTTTAATATGTCCTGATTTAACAATAGATTATATGCAAATGATATTTCAATATTATTTTGCCGACCGCAAAGAAAAAATGCAGGACTACACACCAAAAAGTCTTGCGGTAGCAGTTGCAGAGTTATCAAAAAACAAAGATGAAAAAATTTGTTTAGATTTGTGTGCGGGAAGTGGAGCATTGACAATCCAAAAATGGAACGAAAATAACGATTTAAAATTCATATGTAAAGAATATGATAGTCGTGTTATTCCGTTTTTGTTGTTTAATTTGGCAATTAGAAATATTGACGCCGAAGTTATTCATTGTGATGTATTGTCAGATGAAATTTTTAAAACATACAGGACACAAAAAGGCAATAGATTTGCAACTGTTAAAGAGATAACTAAGAGCGAATTTAAAGCTGATTGTTGTATATCAAATCCGCCGTACAATATGAAATGGGAACAACCTGTATTTGCACAATTACAGAATAGATTTTCACAGTGCGAAGTACCGCCGGAAAGTAATGCGAATTATGCGTTTGTATTGACTGCGTTAGATGAGATTACGGGCAAAGCAAGTTTTATATTGCCGAATGGTGTTTTAAGTACAGACAACCAAAAGGAAAAGCAAATAAGACAGTATTTAGTTGAAATGAATTTCATAGAAAGTATAATTGTATGTCCTGATAAAATGTTTGAAGTTACGTCAATACCAACGTGTATTATAACATTTAACAAAAATAAAAAACATTCAACGATAGAAATGATTGCCCTGCGGCAGAGGTATGAAACAGAACAACG
>OBJW01000031.1_pt1 | contig 32911 bp, 57 predicted proteins | sample 1481621 | NCBI WGS metagenome assembly OBJW01 (sample SAMN02044697, study PRJEB22538) | human gut metagenome
GCGCGATAATCCACCACTTTATCAAGGTCTATCTCTCTTGTCGCCATGCTGCCTCTACCGCCATTCTTTCTTGAATTTCATATCCGTTCCCCTTTATGCCTTAAGGGGAGCCGCCTCGATACGGTTCCCCCTGTGGGCATGAAATTTTATAGGGCTGCTGCCTGATTAAACAAAGGGGAGGTCTTTGTCTTTGTCGGTCACGTCGGTGAACTCTGTATCCGACACCTGCACATCCAGTGCACTTTCGTCTGCCGTCATGGTGTTGCTGGAGGCTGAGGTGCTGTAGTCGTCCATCGTGATGGCGATCTCTTTGTACTTCGCCTTGATCTCCTGCCGCATGGTCTTGGCAGTCTGGGCGACTGCCGGGGGCAGGATGCCACGCTTGTCGACTACCACGGTGGCGTAATTGATGCCGTTGGCGTTGGTGGCTTTGGCCAGCTTGAAGCCGACGATCAGGTTGGTGTAGGGGATGCCCTTGGAGGCCATGATGCGGGTGAGGGCCTTGTTCACTTCCTTGATGCTCGTGGGCGGCACCGTAAGGAGATAGAGGTTCGGGTCGTTGCTGCGCATGAGGTAGATCCGGCGCATATTCTTGCAAGCCTTGCCCTTGCCGCCATTCGGGTCGCTGCCGTACTGGTTGCAGGGGCACTTATCGCATTCGCAAACCTCGCCGGTCCGAATGTTCAGGCCGGACTTGCCGTCCATGCTGGAGCAAACGGGAATCTTGTCCTCCGGGTTGGTGCTGGTTCCGAAAGCGTTCGGCCAGTAGCCGTTCATGCGGTGCGTGAACACAATCACGCCCTCGATGCCCTTGAGGTATTCCTCGTCACCTTCCTCATCGCCCTGTACCGTGAAGGCGAGGTTGCCGCCAGAGGGAATCTTAATGGTCCGGCAGTTGATGCCGGATTCATCGTCCAGATCGTCCATCTGATCCTTGAGTTCGGCTGCCAGTTCCGGGTCGAGACCATCGTAGGCGGTGGTCAGGGCGAAGTTCTCAACGGGGGCCAGTTCGGTGTTCTTTTTTGCGGTTGCCATAGTATGTGTCCTCCTATTTATTCTTCATCATCAGCTTCAGCGTCGGCGGGTTCGGCTTCTTCAAAACCATCATTTTCGGCTGCAGCCTGCTCCAGCGGGGTGGGGGTGTCGTCTTTGCGCTCGGCCTCGTAGAGGTCGTTCATGGTGCGCTTCATCTCGGCTGCCATGACAATCGACAGGGAAATCAGCTCGCTGACCCGGTTGTGCAGGGAACTGACCGCCTCGACTGCCGGGTAGTTGGGATTCGCCAAGGTGCTGAGAAGGGTGTCCATGTCGTTCCGAACGGACTTGACCTTTGCGCTGATCCGGGTGAAGTTGTCGGCGGCGATGCCGTATGCCTCGTGGCGGTTGCGCACGGCGGGCGGGTTGTAATCCTTGAGCATATCGTAGGTGTCATCGATCACGCTGGCCACCCGGCAGTCCACGTCCTGCTGGAGATTGGTGCGCAGATCCATCTCGGTCTGCTGGTAGTTCTGATTTGCCATTATTTCTTTCCTCCCTTGGTGACCCGGCTGCTCTCACGGCGGCGGGTGATGTCGTATGTATCGAAGATGCTGATGCACTTGGCAAGGTCCTCGCTCAGGCCGTCGTTTTCTTCGACGTATGCCTTGATGGTGGACTGGAGGGTGCGGGTGTTCACGCTCTCCACGATGATGTCGCCGAGGCCCTCTTCCCGGAGGGTTTCAAAGAAATTGATACCCTCGCTGGCCAGCTCCGCTTCGGACTTCTTGCTGTAGATGGTCTTGGGGGTCAGGGTGAACTTGAAGCCGCCGACCGAGATCGAGGGGCAGTCATCGTCGATCATCTGCTGCGAGATGTTCGCTTTGGCTTCCTCGATCAGGGCGTTGTTGGCCTTGACCTCATCGGCCAGTTCTTCCTTGCGCTCCAGAAGGCTCTGGTAATCGCGCACCATGTCTAACAGTGTCATTTGTGTTCTTCCTTTCTGTTCAGGCGTTCTATTTGCTCTTGCTCTGCTCGATCGTCAGCTTCGCCAGCTTTCCAGCAGAGAAGGTATCCAAAGGCTCCGATGGCTGCGATGGTCAGGATTGCTCCAAGCATTGACGGCGCACCTCCCATTCCGCATGGTCCTCTGCGCACTGGTGGGCACGAAAAAACAACGGGCTTTCGTTGTCATTGATGACATTTCGGTCGTCCCAGTATTCGTTTGCCCCGACTTTTCGAGGATCTGTTCTGTAGGCTTTGCGCCACTCCGGGAGGTTCTCATTGACAGCGTCAAACGTCAGGCCCCAGCCTGCGCAAGCGGCGACGGCCCTTTCCAGTGACCGCCCCTCCCGGCAGGTCCAGAGAATCAGCTTTGCGCCGTTACTCTGTTCTTTCAGGGCTTGATGGATTGTGTCCCAGTTCGGATCTCCAATGTCGGGATAGGCGTTCTGGCAGAGGATGCCATCAAAGTCGATTGCGATGGCATAGGGAATTTGCGAAGAATCAACCATTGCTCTCATCCTTTCTTTTCTTTTTCGGGGTTGCCCGTTTCCGGGCGGGTGGTTTATCCTCAAGCTGCCCGCCGGGTGGCTTTCCCTCGGCGATAGCTTTGAGCAATTTTTGGTAGGCATCGTACACCGCCAGCTGCTGCGCCATACGCTGATACTGAGCCAGCTCTTTCGGAGTGCCGTCTAAAACCGGGGTGCCGTCCACGATGTAGATTTTCAAAAGAACTGCCTCCAGTCGTCGACCACCGTTTTGGCGAGATCCTCTTTTTTGCTCAGGGACTTGAGGATGGTGCTGTCCACGGTGTTCTCGGCTACGAGGTGGATGTATGTGCAGGTGTTGCGCTGGCCGATACGGTGGATGCGGGCGAGGCTCTGCGAGTAAGTGGCGTAGTTGAATGTGACGCTGTAGTAGACGCAGGTGTCGGCTGCGGTCAGGGTGATGCCGGTGCCCGCCGTGTCGATCTGGCCGACGAGAACCATCGTGGAGGGGTCTTTCTGGAACTGCTGGACGATGTCGCCCCGCTGTTCTTTCGGGATAGCTCCGTAAATGGCCACGGTTTTCATGCCGCTCTTTCCGATGATGTTCTCCGACCTTTTGATGATCTCCAAGACCTCCGGGATGAACCGGGCGAAGATCACCAGCTTCTTTTTGCCCTCCAGAACGTAGTCTTGGATGATGTCCGAGAGGGCATCGAGCTTCCCGGTGCTGACCAGCTCCGGCTTGGCTGCATCGTCGGCGACGAGGAAGCCGCCAGTGAACTGCTGCAGCCGCAGGAGTTTGGTCAGAACCGTGGTGGCGGTGATCTTACCGCCGTTGTCCAACTCGGTGAAGCTGTCCCGCCGCAGACGGTCGTAGATGGCCCGCTCTTTGGCCGAGAGGATGATGCTCCGAGTCTGGAACGTCTGCTCCGGCAAGTCCAGGGCTTCCTCTTTTGTCACCCGGTATGCTATGGAGTGCTCTTTTCGGATGAGTTCGTCGAGGTCCTTGTACTGGACGATCTGCTTGCGGTTGAAGCCGCCCATCACGGCGTAGCGGTTGCGGAAGGCGTAGAAGTTGGTTCCGAAGATGGTCGGGTCGAGGAAGCGGTACTGACTGAAAATGTCCACCGCCTCGTTCTGCACCGGGGTTCCTGAAAGAATCAGCTTGTACCGGGCCTTGTCGCCCAGTTGGTGCATTGACTTGCTCTGGGCTGCATCGTGGGTCTTGATGCGCTGGCTCTCGTCCGCGATGATCAGGTCGGCATCGTACTCCATCAGCTTCTCAAAGATGCTGTCTCGCCACGTTGACTCGTAGTTGATGACGGCCACCTTGAGGCTCTGGAAGGGAAACGCTTCGAGATCAGCGAGGGCCTTGAGACGTTGGGGTTTTGTGCCCAGCAGCGTCTTGACCGTGTACCTGAAGTCGGCGTAGTCTGCAAATTCTTTCGGCCAGACGGCGCAGACGGAGGTGGGGGCTACGATCAGCACTCGCTTGATTTTGCCGAGTTTGTACCCGGCCCCGGTGACGGCGATGGCGGTCAGGGTCTTGCCGCAGCCCATCTCAAAAAGGAAACCGAAACCCTTACCCATTTCCACACCCCGCAATCTTGACAACCTTGAAGCCGCAGAAAGGGCAGTATTTGAAATCCTCGGGGTTGTCGTAATTTCCGAGTTTCGTTTCCCCGGAGCAATTCAGGCAGGTCAGCGTCCGATCTGTGGCGTTGTACTTCAGGTGCGTCCTCTGGCGCAAACTCTCCGGGTCAACATCCGGGAGTTTCAAAGCCAGCGATGCTGCTGCCTTGTAGCAGTTCGTTGTTGTTCTGGCGACGATGTCGGTGTCGACAGAGAAGTCTGCCGCCCATTTGAACAGGATTCTGGTCAGGTGTTCCGTGTCAACTGTCTTTTTACCCATCGCTGCCACCGACTTTCTTCATGCCCTGAAAATCCGCAACCCCATAGCTTGCATCGCTACATTTATGGAATTGAAGGATGAGGGGGATTTTCCGCCTGTGAACGTCTGCGCCGCTGTAAAAAAGTGCAAAATCCACTATCTTTTTAGCTGCTTCATCTTCATCGTTGGCATGGGCGTGGTGTACAAAAACGGTACCGCAAAGGCGGCATTTATAGATTGCTCTGTATTCGCTCACTGGTTCGCCGCCGCCTTTCCTGTCCATGCGCACTCGCTGCACACGAACTTTGCGCTGGGGTAGATCTGCTTGACCAGTTCGGCGTTCCCGGTCTGAAGCCAGCAGTCCTGCCCGCAGATCGGGCAAGTGGCGGGCTTCCATTCCGGGTTGCAGGGGTTCGGCACGATTCTGCGCAGGGGCATGGTGGCGAAGATGTGCCCGTTTTCGGGCAGGGGCTGCCGGGCCTTTTCGACCCGCATGAATGTGACCTTCCTTCTCATTTCAGTGCACCTCCCAGCAGCCGGGTACCGCACCAGTGGCAGTGCGAGTGGTGCGGGTTCACCCGATGGTTGCAGTCCGGGCAATGCCATACGCCGTCCTTTTTGACCGGCTGCGACGGCACCTCGTACTTGGCGTGGAGATTGCCCCAGTCCTGCAGGAGTTTCTTGCTCTGTGCGATGTAGCTGATTGCCTCGGCCACCGAGAAGCAGTTTTCCTCGCAGAGCTTCTTGATGATCTCGGTGGCTGCGTTGCAAGCGTCCACGTCGTCCTGCCAGATCTTCTTGTCGGGGTCCTGTTTCCCCTCGCCGGGGAGAAAGGATGCGCTGTTGTCCTTGATGCTGTCGATCTGGCAGAGCAGCGAGGACAGGCTCATCTTGTGAATATCGCTCATGTTGTGTTTCCTCCGTTCGGGTCAACCCACCCGAAAACCATTGCAGCCATGTTCGCCCCACGGACTTGATGCCGGAAAAGTTTCATCTTGACCGGGTAGTCCAGAAGCGGCTCCGGGCTGTCGTTCATGCGCTCCTGATCGACGGCGGCTGCCGTGTCGTGGAGGCTCTGGCGCAGGGCTTCAATGTGGGGCGGCAGTTTGACGATGCTGGACAGCTTGTCCAGAAGTTCGATGTCTGCGGTGCCGGAGAGGGTCTGCGTGGCTTTTGACCACTTCATCTTGCCCCAGCTTTTGATCACCGTGAACTGGACGTTGTCGGCTTCCTTGATGAGCAGGGTGTTTTCTTTCAGGGCCATTTTCAAGATTTTCTCATCCTCTCTGCAGCCAGCTGCTCACATTGTTTTTCGGCTTCCCGGCACTGTTGGTCATGTTCAAATAGCAAGTCCGCATATTCGTTTCCGACACGCCGGATTGCCGTTTCGAGCATCTCCGTTACAAGGTCGTGATACTTGTTATCGCCAGCCTTGCGGCTGTTCTGGGCGGCCTCGCGAGCTTCCCACAGATCAAGCAGTTTGTCGCGTTTGTCGGCGGTGATTTCATCGTAGCCGTAGGCATTCTGAATCTGCTCCACGCTTTCCCAGCCAGCCAACTCTGAGAAAGGATCGGATTCGGCCTTTGCCATGCTGCGGGCTTTGGTCTTTTTCTTGACGTACCGGGTTAGGCCGTCTTGGATTGCTGCGCGGGCATCGTCCATTGCTTTCCGAACGGCCTTGACCTCGCGCTCTTTTTTAAGCTGGTCCGGCTGACTGGCCCATTCTGCCATCAGCTCAGACTTTGTTTTCGGTTTCACCTGTCTGCACCTCCGTTCGCTCCCATGTACCGCTTGCGCCCCTTTTCACGGTGCCGGTCCTCATGGTCGCGGTGATAAACACCAACGTGCCCGGTCATAGCTTGGTTGTATGCGTTCTCGGCTTTCAACTCCAGCTTGTACTTATGGCACTGCGGGCAGGTGTCGTGGCAGATCGTGTGTCGGTTTGGGCAGTCCTTGCAGAAAGACTTAACCATGGATGTGAATCCTCCCATCTTTCCAAGCCCGGTATTTCCCATAGCTCACGCCCAGCCTGCTTGCTTCCCAGACGTCGTTTTGGAGGGAATCCTCCGGGGTGTGTTTCGGCTTGGTCCGTTCTACGACCTCCAGCTTGTTGTTCTGAGCCTTTTTTCGGTCATGCTCGATCTGCCGGATGCGGAGGCAGGAATCGCAGAGCGTCTTGTTGCTGGCGACTCCGACCATCTTCTTTCCGCAGCGGATGCAGGTCCGCGTCCATTTAAGGCTTTCAGCCTTCGCCACGGTCAACCCCTCCGTTCCTGCTTCGGATACTCAGAGTTTCGGGCATGGTTCCGGGTGATCTTGCCGTAGCCTTTCGGCTTGCTCCACTTTTTCCAGAGCCGGTGGCGTGCGTCCTCTGAAATAATCCAGCCAATACAGGCCAGAATCCCGGTCAGGCCGAGGGAAATGCTGAAATAAAAAGGCGCCCTTGCTGCTGCCTGCCCCCAGTCGTAGTCGAAGCGCATCAAGATCTGGGTGGTGGTGTCAACCCCGAAGTTGAACGCCTTGCCGAGAACAGTGAGGACTGCTGCGACTGCTGCGGTAATGGCGGCTGTGACTTTTGCGTTTCTCATGGGATTTTGCTCCCCCTTTCACAGAGTTCGATAGTGGCGCTGCAGAGGTCAATTACCCTGCGGTTTGCGTCCATTGCCCGGCGAAGCAGGAACAACTGCACGTCGAGTAGCTTAATCTCCAGTGCGTTCAGGTGGATGCGGAAGCTGAGCCTGATTCTTTCACGCACTCATGTACCTCCTTTTCTTCAGGCGATGCCCTTGGCGGCCCGATCTGCTTTCCATCGTTCGTACTCAGCCCGAACCTCCGGGTTCTGGAACTCTCGCTGGATGGCATCAAAGACCAGCTGGCCGATGTTGACCCGCTCTGCCTTGGGTATCTTCTTGGTGTCAAGTTGGGGCATCGTGCCGGTGGTCGGCACGGCCTTGAGGTTCTTTGTGCTGGCCATCTGGCACGGCTCCTTTCTTAGGCGGTGCGGGCGATGCCCTTTTCCGCGAGTTCTGCGCCGATCAGCATAGATTCGACCATAAGGGCGAATACCGGGCGGCTCTCGCCCTTGACGCTGATCAGGACATCTGCGAGCTTCTTCGCATCCTTGATCTGGCTGCTGTCGTAGACTTTCTTCTCGGTCATCTTTGTCAACCTCCTTTGTTGATTCTGTGATAATTATATATCGCATTGTGATAAAAGTCAATAGAAAAGCAAAAATTTTTATTGACTAGGTGATATTTTGATGTTATAATGTAGACATGAAAGGAAGTGAACCGGGTTGAACACGAGAATAAAATTTCTGCGGAAAAATTCCGGCTTGACGCAGGAGAAATTTGCAGAGCGGATTGGTCTGAAGCAGAACTCCATCGCCCTGATTGAAAGCGGGAAGCGGAACATTTCAGATCAGACCATCCTTTCCATTTGTCGGGAATTTGGCGTTCGGGAAGAGTGGCTGCGAACCGGCAAGGGTGAGATGTATGCTCCTGCGCCGACCACCGGGCTGGATCTCTTGGCGCAGGAAAAGGACTTGACTCATGGGGAATACATCCTCATCGAGAAGTTCGTGAACCTGAAGCCTGAAACTCGTCAGCAGATTCTGAGTTACATTCAGGAGGTTGCGGCAGCTCTTGCCAGCGAGGATGTTCCCGCTAGTACGCCATCTATTGATAGCGGGAAATCGGTAGAAAGCCTCCATGCTGAACTGGATCGTCAGCTTGGCATTGAAAAAAAAGAAGCGGAGGGCGAGTCCGCAGCTTCTTGATCTGGAAGCTGCGGCACAAAAAGAAAATATGGAACGGCGGCTGAGGGTCTCCCCCTATGAAGCCAAAAAGAGGGAGGGCCGCTCGTCGTGGGCAGCCCTCCCTTTGTATAGGAGGATATATATGGGAATGAGAATAAGAAAAACCTTGAATGTCGGTCCTGCAAAAATCACCGCCAGCAAGTCTGGACTTTCCGCCAGCGTCGGCGTGAAGGGCGCAAGAATAGGCAAGATGAGCAACGGCAGAACACGGACGACGGTGTCTGTGCCGGGCACCGGCGTTTCCTACGTCCATGAGGCCGGTGGCAAAAAGAAAACCCCCAGCAATGAAATGCTGGAGGCCGGGAAGTCTTATCCTTGGCAGTATCGCACCCTCGGCATTCTGCTGATTGCGCTTGGCGTTCTCCTGCTGGTGCTTGGGCTTCTATCATGGGCGTGGGCGATCCTTGGTGCGCTGAGTGCCGTCGGCGGGGTGCTGCTGCTTAAAAATGCAAAATTGATTTCTGAACGCGGGAACGCTGCTGCTTTGGCTGCGGCTCGAAACGTGGCCGAGACAAGGATAGAAGATGAAGAAGAAACCGATTGAACCTGAAATGCAGGATGCTGTAATCTACACTCGGTACTCGTCCCATAACCAGAGGGACTGTTCCATCGAGCAGCAGGTGGCGGACTGCGAGATTTTTGCCCGGCAGAATAATCTCCGGGTGGTGAAGGTCTACGCCGATCGGCATCTGTCTGGCACTACCGATAATCGACCCCAGTTCCAGCAAATGCTGAAGGACGCCTCCCATGGCCATTGGGCTTATGTGATCTGCTGGAAGATTGACCGCTTTGCCCGGAACCGCTACGATTCGGCCACATACAAGTTCCGGCTGAAAAAGGCCGGGGTGCGGGTCCTCTATGCAAAGGAGTCAATCCCGGACGGCCCGGAGGGGATTCTGCTGGAATCCGTGCTGGAGGGGTCTGCTGAATATTACAGCGCAGCCCTCGCCCAGAATATTCGCCGGGGCATGAAGTTCAACGCCGAGCAGTGCAAGGTGAACTCCGGCTCCATCCCTTTCGGCTACTGCAAGGGGCCAGATGGCCGCTTTGCGATCCATGAAGCAAACGCCGAGGTGGTGCGGGAGATCTTCCGAAAGGCTGCGGCTGGGATGCCCTTTGTGGACATTGCCAACGACCTGAACAGCCGGGGTCTGAAGACCAGTCGGGGCGGGCGGTGGAACAAGGGCAGCTTCCGGCTGTTGATGAACGAGGCCTATATCGGGGTGTATCATTTCTCGGACACCCGCATCGAGGGCGGGATGCCTGCCCTCATCGATCAGGGCACCTTTTGGGCGGCGAATGAGCGGTTGAAAGCAAACAGCAGCGTCCGGGGCCGTCACCAAGATGGCGGGGACTACCTGCTGACCGGGAAGCTGAAGTGCGCCCACTGCGGGTCCTACATGATCGGCTTCTCTGGCACCGGGAAGAGCGGTGAACTGCATTACTACTACGGCTGCCAAAAGCGGCGGCGGGAGCGGGCTTGCAAAAAGGACAACGTGCCCCGCGAGTGGATTGAGCGGGTAGTCGTGAAGGCCGCTCTGGACTACGTCATCCGGCCTGACGTGATGGAGTGGATCGCGGATGCCGTGATGGAATATCAGGAGCGTGAGGCGGCTTCGGCGCAGCTGGCAGCCCTGACCGCCGAACTGGAAGAAAACCGAAAGGCCACCGACAACGTGATGAAAGCCATCGAAGCCGGAATCATCACCTCGACCACAAAGCAGCGGCTTCTGGATCTGGAAGCCAAGGCCCAAGATCTGAAGCGGGCCATCGAACTGGAAAAGTTGAGCCACGTCCGGCTGGAGCGTGATCAGATTCTCTTTTGGCTGGATCGCTTCCGGGGAGGCAGCTTGCAGAGCCAGGAGTTCCGGCGTAAGGTCATTGATGCCTTTGTGTCGGTGGTCTACCTGTTCGATGATCACCTGCGGATTGCTTTCAACTATTCAGGGGGTTCTAACGCCGAGGCCGACTTCGACCTTGTCATGGACGCGGAGGCGGCGGCTGGCGAACTGTCCAAAAAGTTCGCACAAGGTCACGTTGCCTCCACCAAATGTGAATCAGGCGAACCCCCCACGATCTACTTCGTGGGTGCGTTCTTCGTCCTGACCATGCCGCTCCCTGAGCGGTAAAGAAATAGGCACTCGGCCTTGATCGCCGGGTGCCTTTTCTTTTTGTCCTGCCGACAATATAAACAACATAGTGCAGTCAATAATTGTGCATTGTACACCTTGAAAACCATGCGCGCGTATTGTAATATATAGCCACAGTAAAGGAAAGGTGGACAACAAAATGAAAATGATTAAAGTCGAGGAACTGCACAAGGAAGCCAACGGTAACAACTACACCAGCAACACCTACACGGTCGGTCGTTACGAGGTCTGCGTCTATGATGCCGCCTATGCCGACGGTCGCACCCGTCACTCCATCTCTGTAACCGAACCGTATGAGAGCGGCTGCTATCTCCCGAGAATCTACTACAACGAGGACGTGTTCGGCGAGAAAGCCCCGGACTTCTCCATCCAGACCGTTTCCTATGGTGCGCTGAATTCTGAAGAATTTCAGAAGTTCATCGCCGATCAGAACGAGGCTCTTGAGGTCGTCGCTACCCTGAAGAAAGAACTGCTGTAAAAGATCGCCCCGCCCCTCAAAAGGCGGGGTTTATTTATTGACAAAATAACCATACATACGCATTGTTATTTGTGCGTTTTAACCCTTGTAAACAATGCGTATGTATGGTAATATACAGACACAATAAAGGACGGGGGTAAATCAAAAATGACCGCTAAATACTTCGCAAACTCTGCAAAATATCAGATCACGCTGAACCGCAAAGAGGCCGAGGCTCTCGCCTACTATGGCAGCTCCTATGACTACCTGATCACCGCTCTGAAGCTGTGGAGCGATGAGGCCGCTGAACTGAAGATCTTCGTCGATAACAAATTCACCGTCATGGCCGACCTGAACCGGGCACTGGCCGCCAGCAAAAATTAAGGAGGGCATCGCAATGAAGAACGTTCTGGTTGATATGCTGAAGTCTCAGGGCTTCACCGCCGCACAGTCCATGGAGTTCGCTTGTGAACACACGCTGCTCTCCAAGAAGTACGAGAAGCAGGTGCAGACCTGCTGGTACGGAGAGCAGACCTCCACGCTGGAGGTCAAGCTGTTCGTTAATCTGGAGGCCGGGGTCTGCCGGGTGTGGTTCTATTCGGACGGTCGGCGGGATGCCTACAAGGAGCGGTGGTACTCCACTCTCGGTAAGCGCACCTATAACGCTATCGCCGAGACCGTCAAAAACGCAGGGTTTGAGATCTGAATAACGAAAAGGCCCCCGGCAGAACGCCGGGGGTTTTCTTATTCTTCTTGCTTCTTATCCCCGGCCTCCGGCTCGATCAGGTCCTCGATCTGGCAGCCGAGAACCTTTGCCAGCTTGAGCAACTGGTAAACGTCACGGGGCACACGGAGGCGGCGGCACCATGACTCAATGGTCCGAAGCGGCACCCCACTCTGCTTGGACAGGTCGGATCTGGTCATGCCCTTTTCAATCAGCTTTTTGTCGATGGGGGTCATGTTCTCGGTCATCGTCAGTTTTCTCATGCGGTGATCACTCCTTTTCATGGTCTATTATACTGCGTGTGTATGGCTTTGTCAATTTGACGAAATAACCATACATACGCATTGTTATTTGTGCAGTATACACCTTGATAACCATGCGTATGTATGGTAATATATAGACACAATAAAGGACGGGGGTAAAACAAAATGACCAAGTATACGAAGTTCGAGGCAATCTTCAGAAACGAGACGCTGGTTTTCACCGACAGAGATCCGAAGTTCAGAAACCGGCTGGATGTGTACAATTACATCTGCGCAGAGCGGCTCGGCAAGAAGTACGGGAAGCTCATCCGCATCAATGAATCTACGATTTGCTACTAAGAAGGAGGGCTGAATCATGGAAATCAAAAACGTGCACTGCAAGAAGCAAGCGCTGGAACTCTTCAAGATAATGCCGGACAACAAGAAGTCGTCTCTCCACAATGCGTTGAGCAGAAACCTTGAGTTTACCACTTCTTGGGGACTGGAACTTGGCGAACTCCGTGCTTATGAGAACGGCGTTTACATCACTCTCCAAGGTACCCGCTGCAGCTTTTCCGTGTATGCAGAGTTGGTGAACGGAAAGCCTGTTTTCAAGCGCAAGCCCCCTGAAAGCAAGCTCAGCCTGAAATTCAGAAGCGGCCTGCTGTTCGATGCTGGAGACTTCAACGAATTCTAAACAATATTGGAGGACTAAACCATGTTTGAGATCACCGACGCCGAGAAGCTGAGAGACGCTTACACCCTGCTGGCATTCATCCGGGACGACGTTCCCGCAACCACAGCCGAACAGAAGTCCGGCATGGCCGCCTTTATGGTCAGCATCAAGAAGGAGATCCGGGCCTACAACAACCGCCCGGCACCTGACAGCCGCATTGTCGAGGAGCGCGGCATTGATGGCTACATTGAACTGGTGCAGCTCCCGGACGAGCTGGACAAGGTCAACGAGGACGATGCCGCCGAGTGGTTCCGGGCAAATCGCTACTATGAGTTTTACCCGACGGCCTATGACTGCTCTGGGCAGCGCTTCACAAACTGGTACAAGCTGCACCGCCGCTGCGGGCACTGGTTCGCATATCATTCGGTCAGCTTTGACGTTTAATCAAAAAGGAGATCTGAAGAATGGAGTGGCGTATCCGGGAAAGCTCCCACGGCGGGTTCGTGGCTGAGCGCGGTATGAAGCATGAGGGTGGCGTTCTTGCCCCCTCCGGCATCGGCTACACGATGCCAGTGTTCATTGTGTATGAAAGCTCCCATTTCGATACCCGCCGTCAGGCGGAGGCGTATATCAGAAGGAGGACGAAATCATGAAAATGGTAAACGCAAAGGGCGAGGCTGTCTATTTCAACCGGGCGTGGAAGCACGGGAAGGAGACGTGGGTGATTCAGGGCATCGGCGAAACGCTTGTGATCGGGCGTGACCGCCAGAAGCGCAGGAGCCGCACATTCACCCAGCTGCCGCAGGCTGAGAAGTACCTCGCTCGCATGGGGTTCAAAGCCGCCCCTTGAGCCTTGATTTTTCCAACGGAAAAAACACCCCCGGAGAAGCGTGTAAACTCTCCGGGGGTGTAACTTTATTCTGAATATGCAAAACGCCACACAGGGGCTTTCTGTGCGGGCACAGAAAAGGGCAGGTGCTATTGTGCATCTGCCCTTTGTTTTGTGTGTGGTTTTACTCGCTACAGAGCCACTCTGCGTAGTGGAGGTTGAGCCACCCGGCTCCGCTCTTGAGTCTGCCGTAGCTGCCCTGCACCTCGGTGATGGTGAAGATGTTCGGGCCACGGACGACCACGGTGGCGGGATACTCACTGCCGGGGCCTTTCCGGGCGGCGACCATCGGGACGGTCACCCGGACCAGAAATGGCGGCTGCGCCACGTTGTACTGGGTCAGGTTGTACCGCTCGATCATGGCACAGAGAACCTCGACGTAGTCCGGGGCGGTGGCATACCCGCCGTCCTTGATGATCTGGGCAGCGGTGTGGTAGTCCAGCTGCCAGCGCAGTCCCTTGTACCGCAGGTCGGTGCCGTTCATCGCCCCGGCGAGGTATGCGCTGTGGTCGGCGATGGAATCCTCAATGCTGGCATACACCCGGAACTCGGAGGGCTGCCGGACGGTTTCTCCGCTGCTGGCCTCCGAAGATACCCACGTCATGCTTTTCCCGGTCCATGTGGAGCCGGGCCAGTCGTTGCCGGAGAGGTTCTTCTTCATCCCGAAGCAGTTGTTGGAAGCCGAGGCCAGCGGAGACCGGCCCCAGAAGCTTTCGATGATGAACTGGGCGAGGGTGATTGCTGCCGGGATGCCGGACACGACGTTGTCCAAGGTGGCCAGCGGTGCAACCTTCTTGATGACCGCTTCGTGGGACAAATACTTCAGTTCTTCTGCTTGCATGGTGCCCTCACTTTCTGGCGGTGTACTTCAGGCTGATCCATCCGGCTCCGCTCTTCAGCTTGCCCCAGCCGCCCTGCTGCTGCACGATGGTGAAAGCCTGCCCCTTGCTCACGGTCTGGGCGACGGCGTAGCTCGTGCCCGGCCCTTTGCGGACGTTCAGGCTGCTGGCCGTGATCTGAACGATGAACGGCTCCGGGGCAGCCTCTGCGCCCAGCCGCTTGTTGACCTCGCTGGCGATGTACGGGAACTTGCTTTTGAGATAGGGGCCGGGGCAGAGCGTGGACTTGAAGTAGCAGTGCATCGTGAGGTTCCCGGTCTTGTCGCCGGTGAAGTTGAGCCGCTGGATGCCGTTGCGCTTGCAGATGTCCACGCACAGATCGATGAGCGAGGCCATCGCCTTGTCGCTCACAGTCCAGTTCGGGCCGAGGGCGTTGTTCGCCACCTCGATGGTGACGGCCTGATTATCATTGTCCGGGCTGCTGGAGGTCCATGCCCGGTCCTTTTCCTCGACGTACATCCCGATGCGGCCATCGGTGCCGATGCCGTAGTTGGAACTCGCCCTGCGGCTGGTCGGGGCGAAAACTGCGCCGCACTGCTCCACGGTCAGATTGCCAGCCATGTGGTGGATGGTGATCTTGCGGATGGGCTTCTTGCGAGGGCTTGTCCTGTTCGGGCTGATCTTAGTGTAGGAGATCAGAGAACTGTTGCTCATGGGAGCGACCTCCTTTCTCCCCGGCGGGCTGCTGCACCCACCGGGGAAGGTCTGAATTTGTTACTCTTTGGTGATTTCGTCAGCGATGTTCTCGGCCACCTCGTCCATCTCCTTGATGGCGGCATCGATGAAAGCGTCCAAGAAGGGCGTGACCTCGATGCCTTTCATCTTGAGCAACTTGACGACCAGAGCGTGCTTGTCGGTCTTGGGAATTTTGCCAGCTTCTGCAGCTTTCTCTGCACCCTTGACCAGCTTGCGGACCAGCGAGAAGATGCGCTGCTCACGGAGCCAAGGAATGCCGATCTTGGCAGCCATGAACATGGCAATGGTGCCGATGATCTCCATGACGTTGGGCAGAATGGCGGTTGCAATTTCGGTGATATTCATAGTTTTCCTCCTGTTTATAAATCATTGTGGTGAGCTTCTTGATTCAGGTGCTTGTTGAGCTTTTCCAGTGCGTCTTTGCAGGGGCCGTTGCACCCCTGCTCAATGAGACCCTGAAGTGCGCCTCGCAGGCCATAGCAAATCAGGGATTGTTCGGCCATCATCTCCTTGATGATCTCGCTTTGCTTTCTGTCCCGCTCGGATGCTCTGTAAAGCGATACAGCCACGCCGCCAAGGACCCCCAGAGCCGTCACAAGGGCGGCAGCCTTGATGATGGTATCCACATCAATCCACATTGGCTTTGTCTACCTCCTTCCAGCTGTCATTTTTCAGAACGGCAGAATAGGCGGCCTCGATGTCTTGGAGCTGTTCCTCTGCGGCCACGGCTCCGAGTTGCGAAAGCTGTCTGTTCTGCTGCTTTACGATGTGAAGGAGGGATTCGACGGTGTCTATCAGAAATTCGATAAGTTGTAGCTCCATCTGTCCCCCATGCCGTTATGCGGAGTACGGCTCGCCGGTGATCTCCTGATACTCATCTTCGGTCAGACGCTGCGGCTTACGCTCCACCAGAATTTTCAGCATGGCTTTGTTCCAGCGGCCTGCGTTGTACTCTTTGACGGCGATGTTAAATGCGGGGCTGTGCTTCTTCTCACTCATTCTCCAGACCTCCCTCGGCGGTTGCGGTGGTGTCGTCCTCGGTCGGGACGCCCTCCAAAATGCACAAATAGTCGATCATAGACGCAGCGTTTGCAATAGCAGCGTCACGGTTCTCGGTTTCGCGGCCCTGCTGGACACCGCTAGAGCTGTACACAATTTTCATGGGATACCCTCCAATAGTGTTTTGATGTATTCATCCATGCGACCAAGCAATTTGTCAGAATTGCCTTTTGCTGCATGGGCTTTCCATGAGCGGTACTGCTCATATAGAGCAGATTTCGGTTTCTTGCCCGCCTTGACGAGCTGCGCCAGCCGAAATAGGCGCTTGCGCTCTGATTTTACGTTTTTGGGGTCAACCGTCATTATGACTTTACCTTGCGGCGTCAGTCGATAAATAAAGCCCATATACCGGAAGCCGTCCTGCAGGCGAACGATCCGCGTTTTCCTTGGATGAAGTTCCAGGCCAATGGCGGCGTATTGCTGCCGGATGGCCTCGCGCCATTCCTCCAACTGCTCTTTGCTGTGGTGGACTATGATGCTATCATCCATAAAACGAAGATACTTGTCTGCCCGCAGGCGTTCTTTTATGTAATGGTCGATGGGGTCAGGGACGGAGATCCCGGCCAGCTGGACCATCTGACTTCCTGGGTTGTATCCGGTTTCGCCTGAATACTGATGATCCAGAACATCCCGTACCCGCTTGTAATGGCTGGGCGGCAGCTTCCGTTCAAACCGCTGGTTTGTGGTCTCGTGTCGAATAGAAGCATAGTACCCATGAACATCAATCAGGAGAGCATAACCGTTCGGGCCGTGCTGTCGGAACTCCCTTTCCAGGAAGAACTTTACTTGTTCACGTGCCCAGTCGGTTCCTTTGCCTTTCTGGCAAGCGGCATTGTGCCGGACAAAGCTGGCGGTCATTCTGGGATAAACTGAATTATCATTTAGGGAGCGCTGGTATACCCGGTCACGGAAGCTCGTTGCGACGGCTGTTCGCGGTTTCGGGTATGTGATTTTTACAGTCGATGTCGGGCGGGCCTTATACGTACCGTTTTCGAGATCCTCTTGGAGCTTGAGAATTTCGTCCATGCCATACATCAAAAACCGTCCCACGTTTGCCTTTCGGCGGACGTTTTTTGCGCACAGGTTCATGGAGGCATATAGGGCATCAAACCCAATTATTTCTTCATCTTGCACTTTAGTCTCCTGCAAGGCTTCGCCGGGTGATAGCAGACGACCCCGTGGGGCAGCTGCGTCCGGCGAATATTGTTCATCCGTCCAAAATGGGCAGACATGGCACTCGGCTCCTTGCACAGCAGTTTTCTGCCCAACCCTTGTTACGCAAGAGCCTTTGTGGGCTTGCTGCCGTCCAATCCGGGGCAGACCGATTCGCGTTGATCGCGTTCCAGTTGTTCACGTTGCCATCAGAGTTCACGTTGAACGCGTTGTTCGCGTTGCCTCTATTCGCAGAGCGCAAGCGGACGTTCCGGCCCAATAGCCTACAGCCATTTATATCAAAACGCCTTATAGCGTTTTGAATCACTTTCGTGCCAGTCCCGGCAGCGCTGCCGGATGTCGCGCACGGTCCTTCCCCAGAAAACGCACCGCTTGCCAGAAAGATGGAAACAGCAGCGGGCCATATCCATCAAGGCCAGCATTCGGGTGCAAAGCCGGATTGCTCTTTTCTGGAGGGCGAGGCGCTCCTTCTTGGTGTCTGCGCTGTCCACCCGCACGCCGTTGGCTTCAAAAATATCAAAATAAATTTGATCCGCTGTTGCCCGCAGCTGCGCTGGGAGGTTTGCGTCAATCGCTGGATCAAAGACCTTCACGTTCTGCGTGATTTGCCGCACATAGAGCGCCAGATCGCGGGCGTCGTTGGGAAGGGTGAATTTGTTATCAGCAATTTGGTCTTTTCGCATTGCCATTGAAGGCTACTCGCTTTCCCGCCGGACAAGGTATTGTCCGGCGATTACTGGCCCAATGTGGTGATTTTGCAAGCCGGGGCAGACCGATTCGCGTAGATCGCGTACCAGGTGCCCACGTAGCCATCAGAGGTAACGCCGAACGCGCCGTACGCGTTGCCTCTAAGCGCAGAGCGCAAGCGGACGTTCCGGCCCACGGTCGGCTGCGCCAGATCGCGGGTGATGCGCAGCGGGTAGGTCTGCCACAGCGCCTGCGGCGCTGTGGCACCAGTGGCTTCTTTCCAATAGGGCCAGTATGCGCCCTCGCCCTTGACCTGAGGATTGCAATAGATTTCTTCCAGCGACGGCAGGAACACTTTGTCGTAGGTGATCACCGCCGTGCCGTCGTCCGTCACCGTATTGCCATAGGTCACGACCTTGGTGCGGGTCAGGGCGTTCTTGAAATCCTCCGAGAAGCCCGCCAGGAAGCCCGGAATGGTCTTTGCGCAATCGGGCATCATATCCCACTTGTCCTGCGGGGTCCACCACTTCGTGGCGGGCTGGTCGCTGTTCAGCCACTGGCGGTATGCGGATTTCCACCAGCGGTTGTCGCCATAGGCGACGCACTGAAGGCTGTTCAGGTCGCCGTTTTCATTCTGCATGAAGGTGCCGAGGTCGGTGCCCTCGTCGCCGGAAGAAACGGTACAGGTGTCGAGAAGCTCGCTCTTATACTGATCCTTGTAGGCGTACACCTTGCAGGAAGTGATGGCCACATCCGGTGCACTGTAGAAACCGCAGAGCAGGGTCCCTGCCGCCAGCGCCTTGCTCGTGGTGAACTGCCAGGTGGTGCCGGTCTTGACATTCGTGCCCCAGTTGAAGCCGAAGGTCACATGGTAGGTGCCAGCGGGCAGGCCAGCCTCCGGGACGATGTAGAATGCCTGATTTGCCGAGAAGGGGATGTCATACAGGGTTGCGTAGTGCATCTGCATGGTAAGGGCCGGGGCGGTGCTGCCGGTTTCGCCCTCTGCGGTGTCGTCCGGCTGGACGACGTCCCAGGGGCAGCTGTACGTCTTGCCGTCCTTGTCGGTGTAGGTGTTGACCAGCTGGGTGCCGAGCGGGTAGATTTTCGGGGCTGCGCCGCTGGCGACGATCTGCCGGACGGTGTTCAGGTCAACGTCCATGCTGACTTCCGGCTGTGCGTTTGCAATGGCTCGCTGGGACGCTGCAATGTTGCCAAGCAAAATTGCAATGGTATCCAGCTTTTTGCCGTTCTCCTGAGCGGTTTCGTCCGTATAAACCGGGGAGGTGATTTCCGAATTTGCCATGAGCTTTTACTCCTTTCAGGTTGTGGGTTTGGTATACTTCACGCAGAGCTTTCCGTCTACGACGACAAGCCCGCAGGCTTCCAGGGCATTGACCCGGTTCTGCGTCTGGATCATATCATCAGCGAGGGCAAAAGCGCCGGTGCCGCCCAGAATGGTTACATTCTCGGCGTTGGACGTTTTGATGTAGTAGTCAAAAATGGAACTGACACTGTGGTTGCCGCTGTACGCGGGGAAGAAATCCGCCACGCTCTCGTCTGCACTGACCGAAATACTATAAAGAACCTCGCCCTTGTCCGGGTCCTTTGCAAAGACGCCAACCTCGGTTACGGAAAAGCCGGTGGTTACGTTGTCATTGCTGAACACAAAACGAAGGTTCAGGGTGTCGCCGTCTGCGGTAGCGGAACTGATACCGACGCGGAGCTTTTCCGCTTTGAGGGACGTTCTGGTTGATGCGTCCTCGGTCTTGGTGTAGCTGCCGGAACCAATCGCCGCGTGAGTGATCTGCGGCGTTGCTCCGCCAGCCTGCCATTTTGCCAGCAGCGCCTTGCCGTCGGTGGTAAGGACGCCGGGCTTGAATAATGCTGCCATTAGATTTTCACCTCCACATTGTTCTTGGCTTCCTCTGCCAAGGTCCAAAGCGCTGCGGTTGCATCCTCTCCGATCAGCTGTACCGCTTCCTCGCGGGGCAGATAAATCTCTTTCGGTCTAATGTCACCGATGATCAGGGAGCGCTTATTGACGTAATAGCAAACCGCAAGGCAGCGGGCCTTGTGCGCGAGGCAGATATTCGTATTCCGGCAGTTGGGGGTTCCGCAGCTCTCGTAATTGTAGCCGCTGCACCATCCGCAGCCGGTGGCCACCGGGCAGCTCAGGCATTTTTCCGGGCTTTGACTGGTTCGTGTGATAGCGTCCAGCATGGCCTTGGTTTCCCGCTGCTTCTCGGTGGTATAGAGACCCGTGTAGCAGTCGCCCAAGCACATAGGCTCTGCCAAAGCTGCACCCACGGATATGGGGGCATATCTGACACACGGGTACGCTTTGCCGTCCGGGGCAAAGCTCAACATCTCGCCGGTGCCGCCGCACCAGTTCTTGTCATCGTGAGAGGGCTGCCCAATGTTCGGATCGAGGATCCCAACCCAAACGTCAGGTGCATCCGAAATGAGGTAATCGGCCAGCCGTCGCAGCTCGGTGTAAAGGATCCGGGCTTCCTGCTCGGTATAAACAGGCTCGAAGGCATAATTGCAATGGATTTCTTTGCACCCTTCCGAGATCATCTGTTTTACGCTGGGGAAAATAAATTTGAAGCTGGTTCCAACGAAGGTCATCTTGCAGTTGAGCCAGCCGTATTTCTTCCCGTCCTGAAATGCAGCCCATGCCTTTTCAAAGCTGCCGACGCCGTTCTTGTCCACCCGGAACTTATCGTGAAGCTCCTGAACGCCGTCGATGGAAACGGTGACGCTCATGATTTCATGGTATTTATGAAAGAGGTGCTGTGCTGCATCGCTGAACCACAGCTGACCGTTGGTGGCGAAGCTGACCCGTGCCCTTGTCCAGAGCGGGCACTTGCGCCTCCAGCATTGCTTGAACCAGTAATCCGTGATCTTCTCGATCAGCTCCGCCTCCAATAGAGGCTCACCGCCGATGAAATCCAAAACGACGCCCTGGGTGGTCTTGTTGATGAAGTCGCCGGTGCCGTCCTCGTAAAGATCAATAATGTAATCGACGATCCGCTTCCCGGTTTCCAGGCTCATGGCGCCGCAACTTTTGTGGTGCTCATAGCAATACGAACAGCGCAAATTGCAGTCACCGGTCACCTGAAAAGTGATATTCCGGCAGGCTTCCAGACCCAGGTTTCCGTTGTTGAAAAGTCGGTGGACAAAGTTGGAATAATCTTCGCTCCGCGTCACCATTTACAACGCACCTCCTGGGCCTTGAAATCGAAGGCAAACTCTACCCGCTTAGAATAGAAATCATCAATCCTGGAACTGAGAACCGTGTCCTGCGCCACGCGCATTTCCAGGAAGGATGCACGGCAGGAGTTGCATACCTCACGCAACATTTCTTTTGCGTCAGGGTTCTCTGCGTCCGCCAGTTCACGGGACAAAATAGTTGCGACGGCTTTGTTGCTCTCATAGATGTAGCTAAGGCGCTCAACCGTCAAGCTTTCCTTTTCGGTCAGCCGAAATGTACTTTCAGCCATAATTGATAATTCCTTTCTCGGTATCATAGTGAACTGTTTTGAGAGCCTCGAAATCATCTTTGATTCGGAGGGTTTCCATCAGCAGGCGGGTGAATAGAGCAAGGTTTCGGCCCTCTCGCGGGGTATACTCCATCTTGTCCAGGGCTGCTGCGCCGACCTGATACAGTGCCCAGAGGGCTTCTTCTGTGTTGGGCGGAATGTCAAAAATTCTGAAAAGGAGCTCTTCATCAATGGGCAGCTGGGAGTGCGTATCATCAAAAACGAAGGTGTGCACCGCCAGGCCCCAGGCGTATAAATCCCGCTCCGCGTCGCTGCGAAGGATGCGCCCGCAGGCCGACGCAATGCTTTTGACTGCGGTCGTACATTCCGCAAGCCATGCGGAAAAATCAGTGATCCCGGTGTTCTTATAAACTCCCATGTAACAAAGGGAATTGAAAAAACGCCCGTCTTTAGGGAACAGTTTCATTTCCTTTGTGAAATCTGCGGCGCTAAAAGGCTTCATCATAAGAAATTTATAAAGGCACTCGTGTCGGTCGTAGGACTGAAATTCCGGGGCACTGGCAGGGGCAATGTTTGCGACAGACATAAATAACAACCTCCATTACCAAAGAAAACTGCCGCTGCAGCTCGAACACCCGCCGCTGCATCCACCGGAACAGCTGCCGTGGCAGGCGGCTTCGTCGCCGCAGGTGACGGAACAGGTGCCGGTGCATCCGTCCTGAGAGCAGCCAGCCTGACAGCTGCGTTTGCAGGCCTCGCAGTCTCCGGTGCAATCGCCGGAGCAGCTGCTGTCGCAATCATTTGAGCAACTTCCGCCGCAGCTGTCGCACTCGGTATAGCACCCGCCGCTGCATCCGCCACTGCAGGTGTTTTTGCATCCGCCAGAGCAGCCGCTGGTACAATTATTGGAACAGCTGCCGCCACAGCTTGTGCATTGGTTGCTGCACCCGCCGGTGCAGGTTGTTGAGCAGCTTCCCTGGCACGTTCCCTGGCATGTGCCGGTGCATCCAGTACAGGCAGAATAGCAACCTGTGTAACAAAGTCCAGAGCAACTCGCAGCGCAGCCGGTTTCGTTCTGGGTAGCTGCCGTGAGGTTTTTGCCGCTCAATTCTGAAACCTTCAGCGCTGCGGCGTCCAGGGTGTCAGCGTCTACATATCCACCCGCTTCCGGGGTCAGGCTTCCGCCGGTAATGGCGTCCAGGGGCCTTGTAATCTTCTCAATATGCTCCGATTTGAATTCGACGGTGTCCTTGTTGGGCGGCTCGGCATACTGGTAAGCGCTGCCTGCATAGGTTGCCATTGAACCGACGGACTTGCTGTTACTGCGGCGCTGTACTTCAGTCTGAAGGGCTGCCTTCAAATTGAGAAACTCGGCTGCCGTAATAAATTCACCTTGATTTGCCATTGGTCAGCCTCCAATTCTAATGCGAATGCGCCGCAGGTCGGTTCTGTCGTCACCTTCGACCGCATATCCAACTACCTGTGTCTGCGTCGGCGAAGTGCAGGCTTGCGGTGCGCATCCGACGCCGGGAGTCGTGGAGGGGACGATAAGGTCGCCAGTGTGTACTGGGCCGATGACCCACGTCCTCACGCGGCCAGCCAGAGATACAGGGATAAAATCTTTTTCATTTGCGGCGAGAAGGTCGCTGCCATCCGTCGGTGTCTTTCCTCCGATCAGCGTTGCAAACTCGTCACTGTGGACACCCACAACCCTGCGGGAGGCGCGGGTTGCCTTGACATAGCGCTCCTTCTGGCTGCTCAGGTCGAGGGCGATGATGTCACCCGGCCTCGTTTCTTCACCTCTGGGGAAGAGCTCCGCGTAATCGTTGTAAACTCCGTGGTAGGTCTTGGCACCAGTAACGTATCCAGTGGCATCGATGTTTCCGCCGGAATGAATGCTCCCCGTGCTGGAAATATCGCCGGTCGTGGTCAGGTTTTTCAATGTGGCATTGCCACTGTCAATGAAATGAGCGCTGCTCAGAAAGTTGATTCTCCCTGTGAAGGTGCCGCCGCTCTTGGGCATGAAATTCAGGTCGATATTCCCGCTTGCATCCGGTTTTCCGCCGTTGATGGTCTTGACCATCCCTGTGAAGTTTTTGAGCTGTTCCTTGACCCAGTTCTGAATCTTCTCATAAAAAGGACCATGAGCGTCTTTATTGTTGTTGTGGTCCTCCAAGTCTTTCTGCGTGGCCAGAACAAGGGTCTTGTCTAGGATAGCCGAGACCTTGGAGGTATCGCCGACGATGATTGGTATGGAGATTCCCTTTTCAATCGTTGCGGCTGACGGGGGCGGGATGAACTCGGCGGTATCGTATGCATTTTGATAGCAATAGAGAATATCCTGCGATCGGTCGTTTGGAGCAATGGGGTTTGCTGCAAATACGCCGATTTCGCGCCAGTAGAAGCCATTCTCTAAACTCTGATTTGTGAAGGCTGCGGAAACATTGACATACTGTCCATCTTCGTTTTTGGCGCTGGCTGAAACTGTGGCCTCCACCTTGACAAGCGCCGTCATTGCGTCGATGGACCCCGAAATGTACCCGCTTCCCATCTGAATGGTGGTGAACCTGATCTGTTCACCGGCAATATTCCGAGTAAGCAGGGCTTTGCCTGCCGTGGTAAATACCGGGGCGTTGAACATTTATCTTTATCTCTCCTATTCTGCTGGAACGGTTACATGGTCAATGGTGGCCAGCCCGATTCCTGTATATGGTGTACTGGTGATCTGGCGAGCCACATCCTCAATGATCATCGGGTTTAGGCGGATAAAATCGCCGGTGTGTACCCAATACCCGATGCCGATGGCGGCGGCTTCAATGTCCAATTTGCTGGAAATGCTATCCAGCCAAGAGGAAAGGCGTTTCACGTTCCGAAGCTGCCGCACAAATTCGTCCAGATCATTCGGCCCAACATTGGGATTTGAGATGTTGATGCAGAAGTGGTGCGGTTCGCCGCCATACTCGAACCATTCCGAAACAGTTCCGTTTTGGAAGATGGAGGTGATAATCCGGCGCACCGCCATAGGCGTTCCCAGCTTCATGAAATACAGCATAGTGTCAGCAATCAGCGTTCTTTTCACATCGGTGCTGTACTTTGTGCTGTATGCTGGGGTTCTGTACTCTGCGGCCATGAGATCCAAAATTTCGTCCGGCAGGGATGCAATCATGTAATAGATCATGATTCCGTCATTGAACGCACACCATTTCTCAATCTGGCGGCAGATCGCGTAGGCAATGCCCAGAGCGCTCACGTCGTCCCGCAGGCCTTCCGGGAGAATGTCGGCTGGCTGGATGTCCTGAAATTTAATCATCTTCCAGCCCTCCGTAATTCGCCGTGACGGTGCCAGTCAGGAGGGCAACAGCCGCTTCGCCGACCTTGGTGTAAATCGGAGAGGTGACGTCTACACGTTTTGCTCCTGCTGCCATAATCAGAGAAACCAGCTTGGAGGGGTTAATATCCCGACCAATTTTGCGCTGCCAGCGGATGTACTCCTGAACCGCCGCATCAACTGCCGTCTGGATGGACACCGCAATCGTTGCATTGCTGCGGTCGATGTAATATGTCAGGGAAATCGAATATTTAACTTCTGCCGGGGAGGATACCACGACTTTATCTGTCAATGGGCGGATGCCGTCGTTCTTCAGAAACTCCTGCAGGCCGGATATAGTTTCGGGGCCGGGAATGGATCCATCGGAAAGCAAAAATGCAATGTCCACCTCTCCGGCTGCCTGATCGCTGTTTGCAACAACGTCACCGATGGCGCTTGAATAGGTCTTAGCCCAGTATTTATAGGCACCTTCCGGTCCTGCTACGGAGTAGGACTCAGGGGCCAGCCAGATCCGCTCCTGATAGGATTCGTCGCTCTCGATGTCTGCGCCACCTTCTGTTTCCGAAATATTGGCAACGCTCTTAATGTAGGGGAGCGGGTCGACGATTTCGGAAACCTCGCCTGCGGCGAAGCTGTTTCCTGCGCTGCCAACCTCTACGCAGGTCGCTGGAACGTCGACATAGGAAGCCTTTGCTGGTATCTCTGCATATTCGTCTGTGGAAAAGTAGACGGAGCTTAGTGCAGCGGCGCGAGTGCCTTGCGGAATAGGCGTTGCCGATGCACGGATAGTCGATACCGTAAATCGCAGCGTTGTGGTCGCTGCGCTGGCGGGGTTCCTTGTTACGCGGCGAAATTTGCCCAGATGATCCAAAAAATCCGAATAGGACCATTTGAGGAAATTCATCTTTCCAGCTCGGTCGGTATACTGGAAGCCTTGGTGAATGGCGTTTGCGCAGGCATACAAAATCATTCTGTCGCGGGAAACTCTGGACAGCTTCACCTTGCTGCCGGTTGCTTTCGAGACATAAGCTTCGTAATCCTCTACCATTTCGCCTCGAATGTCGGTCACGGTTTTTCCGTCAATGAAGGAAACGTCCGGCATATTCTTGATACTATCCGGCATCTGATACCACCACCCTCGGATAAATGTGACCGTCAGCGCTGCCACTCCACTTGATCTCTACGATTTTCAGCGACGGAATGTACTTTGATATTGCTTCGGTGATCTGCGCAGCGTAGAGACTGCGAACCACTCCGATAGGCCGGTCAACAAAGCTGAAGTCCATCCCCAGATCCCGGTCAAGCGGAACGCTTCCTTTTCTGGTTGACGTCAAGAGACGCACCTGCTGAAGGAGGTTCTGCTTCCGATCGTATGAGGCTTGCCCCTCATACTCGAATTCGCTATTTGCCAAACTGAGAAGAGAGTTCATATCGGGTATTCCTCCAATGTAATCGACACAGTCGCCTTTACAAGCGAGCCGTCATTGTAAACTTTGTCCCATGCCTCCGAGACTGCGGTGATGGCGTACTTGCTTTCGCTCAGCGGCATATCTCCAATGATGAGGTATTCAGTGGCGCCGCTCTCCACCATCTTTTCCAGGGCCTGCAATGTTGTACGCGGGCGAACCCCAAGGCCGGCAGAGAGATAGATTTCCAGGGCGCCTTCTCGTGCATCCGCACCCAAAAATTCTTTCTTTGGCTTCGCTCCGAGAGTTTCGTGGGACGCCCAGCGCCCTTTTACATCCTGGGTCAGCTTTTTGAATGCAAGGACATGGTCCTCGCTTACCTCAAAAATGATAGAGGTTCCAAATGTTCCGATCACTTAAAATCTCCTTTACAACGGCGGGCCAGACGTGCCGTGCGGTGTGGCGTGGGTATGATGCGCCACGGAAATGCCACTTGCGGTTGCATCCTGGGCGACGGTCATGCCGCCAGTGACGGAAGTTGTGGGGGCGTCAATGGTCGCAGAGGATCCCTTGGCGGTAAATGCTCCGGCTGCGGCAGCGGAAATTTTCCCAGCGGCCTTGATGGTCACATTTCCGGTTGCGTCCAGGACGATGTCTTTTTCCGCTTTGGCGGTGACGTTCTCTGCCTCAATTACGAGATTTTTGACGTGCAGCGTCATGGTTTCGCTGTCCTTTTCGCTAAACCGAAGAAATGCTTTTCCGACCTCATTGTGGAAATCTTTTCGGTATAATCCTTTCCCGTTCTCCGGCGGAACTCGCTGATCTGACCAGGGACGCCCAATGACAATGCCTGCTTCTGTACCGTTGGAAAGGTGCAGAACCAGAACCATGTCGTCAACTTCCGGCATCAAATACTCAAAAGAGAGCAGCGGGATGGGGCGTGTAACTGCGTCGTCCTGATCCTCGTAGACCACGCGGACGGTTCCGCTTGGGTAATCTACCGAGGAGATTTTTCCGACGCGAATTTCGTTGCTGTCCATTCGCTGCTCTCCTTTACTCTACCAGGGAGGCTTCGACAGATACCGTGCTGCCGCCGCTCCCGTCTACTTTATTTGATACGCTGTCGAGGTAATATTTCCCGCTCAAAACGCCCAGGCCGTTGACCTGGATACACTGCGTAGAAATCCACTTTGCGTTGCCCATCATTTCAAAATTGAGCTTGATGTGTCCATGGTTTGCATTGCTCACCAAGGCTTTGATTTTACGTTCTGCATCCGCTGCACTGTCGGCCTTGCCGGACTTTTTCAGGATTTTATCACCGCCGCCAACCTTCGCCACAATTTTCTTGCTGGTTTGTGGGCTGGTGTAGGTGTATTCTCCTCCTGTATAAACCTCCGACATAGACGGGCCGCCGTCCCAGCTGGCAAATTCTGAAGCGTCTACGGTATCAACAACGGCCTTCTTCTTGTATGCTTCGCGGTCATAGACCACGAGCTTATGGGAGTAAACCTTGACCTGCAATCCGTAGTTGTTGCACAATTCGGTGAAAAATTCGCAGTCAGCTTTTTTGGATTGCTCCACGCTGGAAATGGAAAAACTACTGCCGGAAACATCCCAGGCCAGCGTAATGCCTGCCCGGTCTGCAATATTCTTTCCAATTTCTTTCAGCGTGACATTTTCCCAGGTCTTGGTTCTTTCGGTTTTGCTGAACCCCTTGTTTGCAGGGGTGGATACCGCCGAGAGGGTGCCGGATACCGGCCACCCGGAGAACTTCGGTTCGTCCAGAATGAACTTTCCGCAGTCCAGCGTGATGTCCTGCGCGCCTTCCTGTTCCCAGTCCGAAAGAACGATGGTGGCCGAAACCACTTTGCCTTCTCCTGGATACCAGTCTGTGATCCATTTGTTTCCGCCGCCGGACACCGCAATGTCCAAGCTGTCAGCCTGGCCGCTTGCGGGGTCCGTGTATGTGACGCTCGTGACAGTGCTGCGCTGCTCTTTGTCCATGGCTTTCCCATCGACAAAAATATTGACGGTTGCGGTTCTGGCGCTCATGAGGTCCTCCAAGCTGGGGCCGTCGTGACGACGGGCTTTTCGGGGAGTGCCGGAGTGTTCACAATGGTACCGGCATCAAAAATAAAAATATCCAGCAGGGGGAAATTCGCCTGCATCAAAAACGAGGTGTATTCCTCCGAGCCGTATACCTTATATGCGATCATGTCCCACATGTCGCCTTGCTTGGTGGTGTAGGTCAGATCTGCTTGCGTGGTTGTTTCGCTCATTCTTTAGCTCTCCGATTACCTCGCAGGTGTAAAGCCTTTGCGGCTTTCCTCTGCTTTCAGCTGCCGATAGAATTTTTTGAATTCCTCAAAGGACAGGCGCGTGGCCTGTTTTACCTCTTGGGCGTTTGCGCTGCTGGTGAAGTACATTGTGGGCGAAAAATGAATTACGTCCCCGCCGGTTCCTGCGCCTCCGCTCTGCTGACTGCCACGGTTCAGTGCGAGGTATCCTTTGATCATATCGGCCAGCTTAGAAAGCGGCAGAACCGCTTCCGGCTCCGCGCCTTCGCCGATCAGCGCCGTTGTGGGGGCGGTTGCGATACCGCCAGCGGCCAGCGCTGGGATAGTTGGGATGGTGCCCAGACTGAATCCGATTTTCTGACCGCCAACCACGGGAACCCAGCTGGGAACAGTCAGCGAAATGCCATTGATCGCGGTAATCATCCGGTTTACTCCTCCGATGATTCCGTTGATGAATCCAATCACTCCGTTTGCCATTCCCTTGAATATGGAGACAACGCCAGTTCCGAACTCGCCAGCTTTTTCTTTTACCAGATCCCAGTTGTTATAGAGAAGGACACCTGCTGCAACGACCAGACCGATTGCCGCAACGACTGCCAGCATGGGGAGGTTCAGTGCCGTCATCGCCCCGGCGAGAGTAAACGTGCCTGTTGCGCTGGCTGCGCAGACTACCTTATAAATGGCCATCGCTGCATTATAGGCGGTCATTGCCGTAGTGGCTACCTTGTAAGCAACGACTGCCGCTGTGATGCCAGCCCCCAGAGCTATCAGCAGAACACGATGCTCACTGACCCATTGGGCAGCCTGCTGCGCTGCGGGGATAAGTGTTCCGATTACATAGCTTCCGGCAGCTTCCAAACCGGATTGTACGCGGGGAAGTGCAGCGTCTGCCAGATCCTTCACGTATGGTATGATTTTGGTGCCGATTTCCGTCAGAAAGTTCGCTCCCAGATTTTTTATCATCTGAATATCATAATCCAGTGTATTGGTCTGCTTTTCAAACGCCGCATTTGCTGCGCCGGTCGCCGTGTACATTTCGGCGGTCTTATTGGTCAGGTTCTCGGACTGAGCGCCGCACATGGCCAGCACGGCGGTCTGGGCCTCGGTGGAACTGAACAGCTTTGCCATGGCCTGCTCGTCACCGTGGACAGTGCCCTTCAGTGCTTCGAGAGTGCCTTGGAATCCGAGGCTCTTGATGGCTGCGTCTGCTGTAGAGAAGCCGAGCTTCTTCAGAGATGCGGTCATGTCCTTGGACGGGGTCATCAAACCAGACAGAACAGCCTTATACTGGGTGGCGACCTCCGCAGTGCTACCGGTTACACCAGTCAGAGTAGCAAAGACGCCGTACAATTCTTCCTGCTGAACATTCAGCGCAGAAGAAAGTGGGACAACTTTGCCGATGCTGGATGCCAGTTCACTGAAGGAGGTCTGACCGAGTCGAACGGTCGCAAAGGACAAATCAGCGACTTTCTGCGCAGATTCTGCAGAAACGTCTTTGTAGCCCTTCATTACTGCTGAAAGTAGATTCACGCTGTCCGTGGTGGTCGCATTGCCAGCCGCCGCCGCTTTTGCGGACGTTTCCAGAATGCTCATTGCGTCCTTGCTGTCGCCGAAAGCGGAAATGACCTGATACATGCCATCGGTCAAATTTGCCGTTTCGACGCCGGTATCGTTGGACACTTTCAAAATGTCCTTTCCGATTTCCGCTGTTCTCGCTGAAATTTCCGCTTCAGTTCCGGTCAACAGCGTAGAGACGTTGGCGAGCTGTTTCTGATAATCAATGCCGGATTTCACGGCGGCGACACCGGCAGTTGCGACCGTGGTGGCCACTGCAATGGATGCACCAGCAACCACCTTGCCGACGGCCTTGGCGCTCTTACTGAGCTTCGACAAGTTCTTATCGGCATCGGCGCAGGCTTTCTTCAGAGAGCTGTCTTGCTTGGCTCCGATCTTGAGCATGAGCTCGTAGATTTTACTGCTTTTGGCCACTCTGCGCTTTCACCTCCGCCATATAATCGTTGTACGCTTTTGCCATGTCGGCCAGCTCGTCAATTGACGAGCTTTCCAAATTCTTAATATCGGAATTCAGAGCCACAGAAAGGCTGATGCAAAATCTTGTGACTCCATCCGGGGTTAGTCCGTACCATCCGCGCCGTACAAAAAACCCACGATAGAGGTTTTCAGTGCAATGGCATCACGAGCCGGGAGCTCGTCGAAGAATTCCAGCGGCTGAGCAAGAATGCGGCTTGCGATCAGGAAAGTGAATTCCAGATTGCTTTCCAACGTGGCCGGGTTTGCTGCCGGATGCAGCTTCATGTAAAGCTTCGTGGTGCGCTTCAGGTCACCCGCCTTCAGGCCTTCCAAGCCGTGAAGATCCAGCTTTTCGTAGGTAACGCCGCCGAAGGTATAGGGAGTGGTCAGCTCCAAAACGAGCGGATCCTCGTCCTCGTCCTCATCCTCGGCATCTGCGTCCGGGAACGGAACGGCGGGAGAAGGTTCGTCCAAACCGCCATACAGGGCGGGATCCTCATAGGCTGCGGTTGGTTTCGGTGCTTCCTGTGCAGGAGAAACGTGTGCGTTCATATTAGAAAAACCTCCTTAGCAGTTTGCTTTGATGTAGGCGAGCTGATCCACGCCCCAGAGCTTGTAGGTGGGGTTTACTTTATCCAGCTCGACTGCGGTTTCGCCGCCCACCACGATAGTGATGGCCAAAATTGTGACGGAGGCACTGGTTCCAGTGCCGCTGCCCGCTTTGAATGATCCGCCTTTCAGCGTACCTCCACGGCCACGGATCACGACGCGGGTCGGAAGGAAAACAATGTTTCCTTCCACGTCCAGGCACTGGGCCACGCCTGCCAGCGTGATGGTCTTTACCTTCAACATGTCCAACATGTTGAGAGCTTCGCTGGTGAGGGCATTGAAGGGAATATCCATCTTCATATTGCCAAAGGCACCAACGGTAGGATCATCAAATTCGCCCAGGAACGCTGCGCCGGATACGGTATCCGAGAGCGGCTCGAAATCGGGGAGCGTTACCTCGTCGCCAATGCCGACCAGACGGGTGAAGTCGTCGTACACGTTGTACTTGGTCAGCTTAGTAGGAACTACTTTCACTCAGGGTCACTCTCCTTTCAGGGCTGCGTTCAGCGCCTCCACGTCGAACTCGTCGATGTTCTCGATGTACTGCGCGGGGACGTAGGGCGCCAGATAGGTATGCGTAGTAAGATGGCCGGAAATAATATCGGTTTCCGTGTTCTCGCTGTCCAGGAAGGTGCATTTATAGGCGGCCATGTAATCTTTTGCCACATACCCGTTTCCGGTCATGTTCTTACTGTCCACGATAGTGCGGACCAGCTGGCGGCTGTAATTGCGGTCAACATGCTGGAAATACGTCAAAATAAAATTATTGGCGTCCCAGTTGAACATTCTGCGGCAGTTGATCCAATAATCTTTCGGGTCGGTGCTGCCGGGATAGCCTGCGGTGCAGTTTCCCCACAACACATAGCCGTTGATGGAATTGATGGCGGTAGTAATGCCCTGTGCGTTCAGAACGTCGTTGGCCTGCTGCTGATCCAGCAGCACCGGGGTTCCATCCGCCAGAATGGTGCCGGTGATTTTGGCAGCCAGGTTCGAGGGGGAATCATAGGGCACATCACCGTGTTCCGCGTCGGTGCTGGCCAAAAGGGCGCCGCAGATGGTCGAAAGGTGATATTTCTTCGTGCCGATCTGGGCCATGGGCCAGAGAACGATGGTCCGAATGTCCGTTGCTCCGAGGTCGGTCTTTGCCTTCTTGCAGTCCGTGTAGACGGTTGCGCCGTTTGCATCTGCTGCAATGTCGACAATAGACATACACTTGAAGTTGCCATTCAGGGCGTTGGTTTTTGCGGTCAATGCTGCTGCGACCGTAGGATTGGACGACCAGCCGGGCGCCAGCAGGCTGCCGGGAACCAGCCCGTAGAGCGGAAAAATGCGGCGGATCAGCTCGACGCCGGTTTCTGCGCCGGTCACGCTGTTATAACCGCCAACAATGTCCGTCGTGCTTACGTTCTCCGGGTTCATGGATGTGCTGGTCACTTTGATGGTTTTATCCACGGGATTCTGAATCAGCAGCGTAATACGCAGTCCGCCGCCTTCCACGAACTCGGTGATGTAGTCCGTTCCCATTACCAGCTCTTTGCTGTTGGTCTTGACGGTCAGCTTGTCCAGAAGAACATATTTCTTAGAATAGGTGGCGACACCATCATCCGAAAGCGTCAGGCTTTCCTCTGCGTTCTTCGTGACATGCTTGCTCGGGTCCAGGACGTTGATAAAAATCACCGGAGCATTATTGAAAACGCGGAAGTTAACGTCCATTGCTTCGCAAAGTGTAAAGTTCTTGAAATCGTCCGAATAACCCAGCTGCTGCTGGCAGGCGGAGAAATCATAGCAAACGATGGGCTTTCCGACCGTGGCGGAGGGGTCATTGGTCAGGTAGATGGGGGCCGTGCCGACATACACCTGAAGGCCAGCGCTGCTGGTTACGGGGCTAACCAGCGAGGGGCTTTTTTCGCTG
>OBJW01000035.1_pt1 | contig 27791 bp, 7 predicted proteins | sample 1481621 | NCBI WGS metagenome assembly OBJW01 (sample SAMN02044697, study PRJEB22538) | human gut metagenome
ATAGAACTCTTGGAAGGGGTATGTCAGCTGAGGATGTTTCCCGCTTTAATGAACAGTTAAGGACAAGAGGTTTAGAGCTTTATGACAAAGGTGGATACAAACTAAGGTTACTTCAAGACCCTACTAATGAGCTTGGGGAAGTTACAGCTCCTAGAGTTTCAAATACATCTAACATTAAACGTACACCAGGTAATACCAAAAAGGGTCTAAAACTTAATGTAGCACCGGAGGAAGTATTAGCTTTAGGTAGAATGGTAGGAGGTTTAGCCGCGAATAATAGAGCTGCTAGAATCTATAAAGAAGGGTTAAAGCCTACTCTATTAGACACATTTGAGAATACTGTTCCACTGCAAGGTAATTTCCAAGCAGTGACTAATGCTGAACAACAAGCAAGTAATTTAGAATCTGTAGCTGCAAGACCTAGAACTTCTGATGCTTCATTGCAATTAGCTGGAGAATTAGAGGCTAGTGGTAGAGCAGGTCAGGCTAGATTCCAAGGTGGTCTACAAGATGCAGAAATGTTCTATAAGACTAGGATGTTAGGGCAGCAAGAATCCGATGCAGCTAAAGCAAGAAGGGTAGAAGTTGCCAATAGAAATAGGGCTTCAATGAATGCTATAGATACAGCTAAAAAGCAAATTGATGCTGGAAGAGTAACTGCAAACTATCAGCAGGTTATTGCTCCTTACCTAGCTGGCGTAGAGAATAGATTTAGACAAACTAAAGCTATGAGAGACCAACTAGAATTAGAATCTTATTTGAATGAAGCTAATTCAAATTATAATACTAGTGCCGCTAAGATTATGGAAGACGACCCAATAGGTGCTCAGAGAGAACTATCTAAGCTACAGAAAGGATTACAGTCTGATATGTTAAAGAAGAGAAGTTCACTAATAAGTACCCCTTGGTTAGTTCAGTTTAGTGGAAAAGGTTCTAAATTATCCTATGCTGAGAGGGCTATGCTTCAAAGAGCTAAGGACTTTAATAAAAGATTATCTGATGATAATAAACAGTTTCACAAAGATGTAATGGAATCTAAGAGGGAACATAATAAGATGATAACAAATATGTCAGCCCTCACTGCTGCACTTATAAAGAAAGGAATGCAACTATGAAATTAACCTATAAGCTACAACAAGGCGGGGGAATGCCCGCCTTCGTTAGCTACACCAATGTACCTCAACCACAAGTAGCTGCTCCTTATTCATCCACATCCTCCAGCCAAGGTGAGCCAGACGGTTCTGTTGGATTATTGGATAAGAATATGGTAAAGTTTTTGTATGAGAATGGCATACCGAGTGATGTGGAAGCATTCGTAGAAACTTCTGGTATATTCTCAGATAGTATATACAAGAATCCGTTTAGTAATAATGCTACTGTACAATATAAGACTATATTAAAGATGCTCCCAAGAATAAAGGCGGAGAATGAAAGATTTAAGAATGCTATGACCCAGGCTGACAAAAATGGAGGGCTTGGCGAGATTGCTGTAACTGACGGAGGTCATGTAATTACCGTTGATGCTGAGGGTAAACTACAGAAGAAATCACTAAATGATGTTGACCTTAATTCAGAACAGATTTTGACTAATTCAGAGCTGGCTAATTATCGTGCTAATAGTATAAATGCCGCTTTTAATACTGACCTTACAAGTATTATAGGTAATGCAGTAGGTATCCCTAAGATAACCGAATATATACAATCTGTAGTTAATAAGTTAGGAACTACTTCAATGTCAAGGGAGGGATATGTAGGTCAGCAATCTGGCAAAATATTAAAAGGAATGGAGTATTTAGCTGCCTTACAGCCTAGTAGAGAAGACCTATCTGGAATGTCTGTAGATGGACTTTATAAAATGTCCAGCATGGATAAATCCCAGCAAGCTCAGGCTAATCAGGCATTAGGCTATCTATTAACCTCTCTACCTAAGAATATGAGAACTGTTCTTCAAGCTAAGGCAGCTATGTATTTAGGAGATAACTCTGCGGAAGGTGTTAAAAAATTATTAATGTCTCTAACCCAATCGGCATTAAGTGGAGAACATACCTTAAAACTTGATTTACAAGAGAAGATGGATGCTAGCGGGAAGGCTAAAACATCAGGTAGTGGTAGGGATAATAACATTACAGACCCTGCCAAAGCATTCCTACTTGGGCTAGGAGAGGTTAAAAACCATAAAATTAATAATGGAAATTCGTATAGTTTAAATCTACCAGGCAATAGTGCACCATTAGTTGATACTTCTGGTAAAACTATAGGAAGTGCTACATTAGAGGATGCTGCAAGGAGTACATTCTCTGGAGTTCTAGACTTTAAGAATGCTACGATGGGGGGTCAGTTATTAAACTCATCTCAGAGAAGTAGAGTTGCTATAGATGGCTCTAATGTAGTTGCAGTTGACCTTCCTGTTGACACACAAGCTGGGGTGCTTAAGCCCGATATTGATTCATTAAAGAGATTAGAGTTGGCTGAGAATGAGATTAGAGAAGGAGATATAAAGGATGAAGCTCAGAAAAATGAAATCTATGCTAAGTATAAATTGCCATATAAGTACATTAATGGACAAATAAATACCAATGCCTATGGAAGATTCGCCGTATTAGATGCCTCAGCAGATGAGTCTGCATTCGTAGAAGACCCAACAATGGATGATACTCTTAGTGAAGTAACTGACATTAATGAAAGGAAAAGTATAGAGAGAATATTAAAGGCTGCTGATGCATCATTTAAGATGAGTCAGCCTGGCATATTCTCCAGTGGTAATAATGTATACTCTGGTTCTGTGTATATACCAGTAAGACAGAATCTTATTAATGCTTCACTTGGCTCTTGGCACTATCCTACGATACAAGGTAATGATGCTATGGATATAGAAGCTAAAGAACAACAGAAGCAACGATTGCAAACTTACGTGCCAAGTCCCTCACTATCTACACTATAAAATCTAGTAATATGACAAATACAAAGGAAAATGATTGGCTGTTAAATAGAGTGTCTAATCCTACCTTTTCTATCTCTGATTTTAAGGCAATAGGATTAGATGCCACTAACACTTCATTAGCAGATGCAAGTGCTTATAAGAACATTCCCCAAATTCAAGATAATCCTGCATTTCAAACTGATGGTAAATTTGATGAAGCTAAGTTTGATAATGTATATAAATACATGGCTGAGACTTATAATCAATTGGCTGATGAATCCTACCAAGAAGATATTTTAAGTCAGGCTACATTCCATAGAGATAATATATTCGCTGAACCTGAGCAAAGAAGGAAGGGTCCAGATATTTATCTGTCCAGAGAAGTTAACCCATTAAGGCAGACAAGGGGTATTAGAAGATTAAATCTATTAGACGCTCCTACTATGTCAGCTGATGAGGCTGCCCAAACTCAGAAAGTATTAGCTAACCCTATGAGTGTAGCTAATGGAGCTAATCCAGTATGGCATGATTCCCCTAATGATTCATTCTGGACTGACTTCTGGGATACTAGAGTTATGGCTCAATGGGATGAAGATGGGGAGCATATTGACCCAGTAACCAAAGAGAAGGTTCAACATAAGAAGGGGGAATTGAAACTAAACGAGAATGGTACATATTATTATGAGAACCTAGACGGTAGAGATGTGTATGGAAGACGAGTTCTTTCAAAGTTAAATACTCTAACCACAGATGGTTCTGCAATCAATAAATATGACTTCTTTGACTCAGACGGACTCGATAAAAGTGTTGTTGGCTCCTTAGCCCGTAACGCTGTCTCAATCCTTCCTATGTTCATTCCTGGGATAAGTCCTTGGTATATAGGTGCTGGTATTGCCTTAGAAACCACTAAGATTTTAGCTACTCTGGGTAAAGTATTCTCTGGCAGTGATAATAAGTTTCTATCGGCTGTAGAAGGATTTACTAAGTCCTTAGAACCTACAACTTCTGAGTATGGTCAGAATAACGCATGGTCTATGGAGAACTTCATTAATCTGGCTGGTGATGTATTCAAGCAAATGTATGAGCAGAGGTGGATATTTAAATACGCACCTGCCCTATTTAAGGGGGAGAATATGTCTACCGAGGCTGCCCAAATGAAAAAGCTAGAAGAGTTTCAAGCTAAATATGTAAACCTTGATAGCTATCTAAAAGCTAAAGTAGCAACTCCAAAGGCTGGAGATTTAAGATACTTTGAAGAACTAAAAGCAGTCAATACATTTAAAGCTCAGAATGACCTAGAGAACTACATGAAGGGCTACAACAAGATAGGAGAACTTCTATCTAAGGCTTACATGACTAGTATTACAGTTCAAGATGCTTATGGTGAAGCTAAGGAACAGGGTGCTAACGACCTAGAAGCTGCATTACTTACATTAGGATATGCTGCAGGAGAATATGCTATTATTAATAGTAGGTTAGGAGAATGGATACTTCCTGAACTTAGGATGGATAAGGAGCAGATGAAGCAGGTAGTCAAAACTTTGACAGAAGGTTCAAGAAAGACTATTGATAACGGCTCTAAAGTCCAAAAAGTTGAGTGGATGAAAAAGATATTCAAGCTCGGAAAGGATGTTGCTCAAGCTAACTACTCTGTGGGTAAAAGTGGACTTAAAGCTACTGCCGCCAATGCTCTTGGGGAAGGTATAGAGGAAGTATCTGAAGAGGTTATGTATGACTTCGCTAAATCAGTTACTAATCTAGGAATGTGGTTAGCTGGTAGTGATACACAGCCACTACAAGCATGGGACAATATGTTCGACAGATATGGTATGTCATTCGTAGGAGGTATGCTAGGTGGTGCTATGTTTGATGCTTTACCTAACCTTAGAGAAGCTAGGCAGCTTGGTCAGATGAATAATGAGCAAGCTATGCAACAACTAGTATATATGGCTAGAAATGGCAAGATGGGTGATTTCCTAAAGATGGTAGACAAGATGGAATTAGGTAATAAGTACTTATCTGCCACTAAACTTGTAGATGGAGTAGGCGGAAGAAAGGTATGGGCACAAGGTACTGATACTGACAACCAAGACCTAGCTGCTAAATCCGAGGTCAGGAGAATAGCCAAGTTTATTACTAATACTTTATCTGCACAAGGCGCAACCATTAGTGATGATGCATTTCTAGACACACAAACTCTTAATGATTTAAGATTCTCTGCTCTTAAGAATAGTAGAGTGGCTGCAAGCTACTTACAAGACTACAACAGTGTTTGTGAGAAGATTGTAACTTTAACCAATCAACTTAACGGACTGGGTGGAACCCAAGAGCGTATGGATAATGGTGGACCTACCGACGCTCAGGTAAAGGAGAATGGAGATGAATCTACTAAGACTGAGAGAAGTAGAATAGAAGGTGAATTAAAGGCAGCAATAGAGAGAAAGGAGGCATATATGAAAGGAGATTTAGCTCCCCAGCTCATCTATGATGCTCTATTTGAGATGTCAACTGCTGTTAGTAGTGCCTACTTAGCCCCAACTCTTATACAGTATGCTGAGAACAAAACTGGTAAAAAGGTAACTGACATTCCTAAGAATGAATTAGAGGAAATATCAAAAGAGTATGATGGATGGAAGAATTCAGGATTCAAAGATGCAGTACGTACTGCTGCCTCAATTCATAAATCAATAGCTAAGGTTGTTGCACCTTTATTCCAAAACCACAGTCTAAAGTACTACGAGAGTCTTGATGAAAACTTACACTCTACTTTAAGTATCTTACAGCCCGGACTAAATAGGTATGTCAAGCATCTTAATGAGAACAAGGACTCTGAATCCTTTGTAGAAGATATGGCTGAGTTCAATATACACTCATCAATGGGTATTATTGGTCCTCTGCTAACCACTTTAGGTTCTGAATCAGAGAAGGCAACATTTACTGACATAATAAATACTCCAATAACTGAAGATTATACGATGGAGGTTCAATCTGAGCAATATAACAAGTTTGTTAGTAAATTCTTAACATCACATATAGATGCTATTGTTAAGCCTATTGTGAACCAAGGTTATATTAATCCAGAATTGAAAAGAGTATTAAACGGCACTTTAGATTCTGCATACTGGTATTTTATTAACCAAGCAGAAACGTATGGAGATGATGCAAGCTATATAGAGGCAACCAAGATAGAAGATGCTAAAGCTCAAATTGATAAGTTGCAGCATTCTAATATCATTGAACTTTTAGACCAATTCTCATTAAGTACTACTGATTCTGACGTAAAGGTATCTAATATTCTTAAAGAAACTGATGCTTCGTTAAGGGAGCATATGGATGATTTGTCCAACTTTAACCTAAATAATGAGAGACTTGACCAGATTACTGAAGCTCTTTCAGTGATTAATATATTTAAGGCTCAATTACTTAGTGCTAGGGTAGACAACGCTGATTTATCTAATCTTTATGGTATGAATACTACTATAAACGAATTAGATTCAGAGGCTAATCTAGCAGAATTACAGTCTAATGTGGCTGATGCAATGATGCAGGACCTAGAAGGTATTGAGTTACGTCTTAAAACCTTCCAAAAGATAATAGCTGCAAATAATGCTCAGAAGTTAGGAGAACAAACAAGAACCGCAAATAATAAGAATATACTTATCTATGACAGAATAAAGAGCTTTATTCTTAACATTCCTAATGATTGGGCAGGTAAAGCTGAGTTTGAGGGGACAGTAAGCAGTCTAAGTAAACTCGAAGAAATATCAGCTGCCAAGAAGATAAGCCTTAATAGGGAGGAAAGGTTTCAGGTAGAATCAGAGATGGTAAAACTTGATGATGCTATATATAACTTCTTTGAAGCTAATAGTGATAAGGTTAATGACCCAGAAGCACTGTCTAAGCTTATTAGCGTAGACAACTTTGGCTTAATTACTATAAGTGATGATGTAGAATCATTAAGTTCCAAGTCAACTAATATAGACGATAATGCAGTGGTTTGGTATATTGCCTCTAGAGCTGCTGTTAAGGCATCTGACTTCTATGGAGAATATAGGTCTATTATTAGCGATAAGATTGCTCCTATACCTACTCAAGAGTTAGCTACTTATTTGGGATATGCTTCAATTCTTAACGGAGGTATGATTGATAAGTTCTGTGATGCTGTAAATACCTCCCTAAAGAACTATGCAGCATCTATGACTGAGTGGAAATATGCCCCAGGCATCATTAGAGAATTGGTACTTGACTCTTCAGTTGCTCCAAGATTCTCTAGAGTAACTTTTATTGAGGGTATTCCTGGAAGTGGTAAGACTACTGGCGTATTTAATAACCTTATAGTACTTCTAAAGAAATACCATCCAGAAGTTTTGAAAAGTGTTTGGATTGGTCATGCCACTGAAGATAGTGCTAAAGGCTTAAAAGCCGATTTAAATCTTGATTCTGCTACCACTTTGGATAGAGAACATCTTATGAAGAGGGTAACCCAGGAATGGAAAGACTTCAAAGATTATCCTCAGAAATCATCTAAAGAAGTAGACCCATCTTCCGAGGAAGATATTCCAGTGTCTATAATTGATGATGGAGATATATATTTTGACGATAACTTTATTACTAGGTCAAACTTCAAGATAAATGAAATCTCGGAAGCTCCATCTCTAATCCTTATTGATGAGGTGTCAAGATACACTGTAGTTGATATGGATTTAGTTAATAGATTTGCACAGAAGTATGGAATTCCAGTTATTGTGGCTGGGGACTTTGACCAAAGTAAAGCTATTGGAAGGCATCTTATCGACTATAAAGGGAAGAATGTTAGAAATACAATACAGTTAGCTCGCCGTAACTTTATAAGGTGTCCTAAACTGGGAGTATCTATGAGGTCTAACAACCAGCAAGTAACAATTAATATCAATAACCTTAAGAGTATCCTACCAAAACTAAGGAGTAATAACTACGATTCAGATGTGTCAATGCATTACTATCAGGATGATTCTGGGTTGTTTGGAACTAAGGTTTATAATATAAATGACCTGAGAAATTCTGCACCGTATAGTATAGAGCTGGTAAAGAAAGACATTGACCTAATGATTAATAGTATGAATCCAGATGAAAAGATTGGATTTATCTATTATGATACTGATACTGAGATATATAAATTACTTTCTAGTGCTACTTATAAGGATAGAGTAGACTTTAAACAAGGTAACTCTTCACAAGGACTTGAAGGTAAGTATTATATAATTGACGATTCAGCTGGTTTAGAGAACGAGGAATATTGGGACGACCTTTATACTGGAATCTCTAGAGCAATACAGGGTAGCATTGTTCTTCACACTAAGGATAGCTATAAGACTAACAATTCGAATCTATTAAATTCTATCCAAGACCCTTCTACTAGTGTTAGTGAACTGTCCAAAGATGGAATCAAGACATTCTCTTCTGAAAGGAGGGATATGTTAGATAAACTTCCCTTAGATAATAAACCTACTAAATTGGTTAAGAGGGAAAAGGATGCCACTATTCCTTCTGTAACCGTAGTACCTGAAGCTGGACTGACTTCTGAGGTAGTAACGACTGTAACGGATGATGGAACTAAGAAGCAGGTCATTATTACTAACAATGGACTTCCCACTGAGGCTGATATAAAGGATAAGACCCTTGCTTCTAGCGAAGATACAACCCCACCTCCAGTACCTACAACTGGAACTAATCACGTTTCCAGCACTAAAACTGAATCTGTTCTTGACTTATTAATGTACACATTCCCCACATTTGAGTCAGGAACTTCATTTGATAAGGATGGAAACCTGATAGTAACCCCAGAGAATAGTAAAAGGTTAGATAGCTACTTCGGTTTGAATAAGTTACCTGGAGTAAAAAACAAAGAAACATTTGATAAGACCATAGGTAACTTAAGGAGTGTTATATTCAATACAGCTGATAAGGGAGAGCTTACCAGGAAGATAAAGGCAATTCTAGGTCTCGGAGATGATGTGTATTGTACATTTGCATTTAAGAGTTCTGCAAGTACGTTCAATAACGCAGAATGGGGAAGATTTAGAAAGGATACAGGTTCAGAATCTTTAAGCTACATATTCTCTGAGGATGAAGAAAGTAAGAATATTAAGCTAAAGACACTATCTATCATTATAGGGGAAGGCACTAATGATATGTTAGAGCTACCTTTAGCTATATTACCTAACCCTCTAACTGTATTTAAGAATGACAAATTCAAGGCAATAAAAGAGGAATATAATGAGATTTCTAGAAGGAATCCTAGTGCTCCTATGTTTGATAAGTTTAATGAACTTATTAAATTTATTCAAGCTAATCCGTCTATTGAAGGGGGAAATGCCTTAGTTAACTTCTTAAAGGTGTATACCTTTAACTCTAATGGTGTATTTTACATGGAGGATGCAAATTGGACATTGGCTAATAATCTTAAATCTCAAGGACCGACAATTACTAATGCTCTTAAGGGTTCTGATTATGAATACAATGACCATTTGAAATATGATGGTAAATGGATAACCCTTGATGAATTATCAAAGGTTCCTGGCACTTCTATTTCTAAGGTAAAATTATCTCCTAAGGGAGTTTACTCATTTGGAAATAAAACCGTAAACTTTGCCAAGCCTGGACACCCATTTGTACTTGTTAGTAATGATATAATGCTTAGTGGTGCAGAATTGGAGAATTACTACTATAGACAATTAGAGGATAGTTCTTTGGAGAAGAAGGTGAAGTTAGTTTATGTTGTTCCTCCTAAAGCATCAGTTAAGGAGTATTTTGATAATCTACTAAGCATTGTTTCTGGAGATAAGAACTCTATTAAGAGGATAGGTAATGACTTTACTGCCTACAGGATTATAAAGATATTATCAGCTCAACCTGGCTATGAGACAAGTGACCTAAACTACAATACTACTGCATACGATGGTATAATGAAGTTGGTAGGTAAACTTGATAGCGCAGATGTTAAAGCCCAAATGGAAATCCTTAATGGTCCTGTTGATATTAAAGGGCTAAATAGAAACATTACTGCTAGACAAGCCCTTCAAAACTATCTATTAGGTTCGGTATATCCTCCAAACGCAGATAATACTAGTAGAATATTTAAGGAACTTAATTTACGTTCTATAGAACATATATTAGGTCAAAATAAGATTGATGGAATATTCTACAATATACAATATAGTAAGTCTTCTACAGACACTATTGCTCTAGATGCAGTTTATGATACAGGTAACTACTCTATTGATAATAATCCATTTATGGTTAATGGTAAGATAGATAGCCCTTCGTTCTATGGTAACGTAAACCCATTACTAGAAACAATAGTCAACAAGATGACTAACAATGGTAACTTTAAAGGTAGTAGAGACAATAGTAGGTATTTAGCTGGAAACTCTCGTATAGGAGTAACCCCTAAGCCTACAGCTGATACTATCTTTAGGTCAATGAACATCAAGGCATCTGCTTCAGTTATGTCAGAAATGGATGTAGATACTCTACAAACACTGTCTAAGGAGCAGGTTTTAGATGCATATAGAAAGACAAATCATCTAGTAATACCTATTGGTTCTGACGTCTATATAAGTACTAAACCATCTAACCTTGATGTGTCTAACTCTGTCATTTCAGATATTTCCCAATTAAGTTTAAATATTCACAAATTTACCTTAACTTTGGGGAATGAAATCTTTAATGCAGAGCTAAACCTGAATAACAATGAGATTACTCTAATAAAACAGACAAGTGCTCCTACTGGGACTCAACTTGCTGTATTCTCGGTAAGCTCATTACAGGAAGTAGCCGAATATAAGAACATCCTTAGCGTATTTAACTTTGCTACACTTGGTAAGGTGCAATCTGCGAAGGGTGTGGAGGCATTTAATAAGGAAGTTAATGCTATGAGAGCAACTTCTAAAATGATAAAAAGGATTAGTGAGGAGATTGACCAATTCGAAGGTTCTCAGAAGGATATGCTTCAGAATTTGGTAAATTTCTTACAATCTAAGCAAGATGAAAAGGCTCGTCTAAACACTACTGACAATTCATGTCCAATAACTATAAAAATTAAATTATAATCATGGGTAAATGTAAATTTAACAAGAATGACTCTAACTTAGACTTACAGGATGTATTACAAGACACACTGGAAGAAATCTGGGAGGAGAAAGACGAATTTAGTAGAAAGGCGATGTTTATTAATAGTCTGAAAGAGATAGGAGAGGGGTACGATATTACGTCCCTCTCCGACCTTGCAGATTTTATTGATGCATTCGTTATGGAGGTGGCTCCAGTATTGCATGATATAGTTCCAACCAACATGACTACCTATCTTTCCGGTCAAAGTAGTAACATTGATGATACTGCTGAAGAGAATCCTACCAAGTTGGATGCTTTGGATGACCCTGATGCAAAACAAAGGATTAGAGGATTTATAGTAACTAATTATGGTACTGCAACTGAAATTGCCTCAGCAATGGAAGCTAGTGTTACTGATAATATAGTTAAGTGTTTTCTTGTGGATAGAGAGGCTGGTAAGGTAATTAAGACTGAGCATGAAATTAATGAAGCCTTAAGGAATTACCAAGAAACTCTATTACAAGACGTGGTTGGCTATCTAAAGGATGCATATTCTAAACTTCCATCAGAAGATGTGCAGGACACTCTAGAGAAACTGTCTAATCTTACTATGTGGAAGGATGGGACATATCTAAACGCTGTAGGAGAATTAAACTCTATAGGGGAAAGGTTCCTTCACCATTCACACTTTACTGCTGATGAACTCAGAAAGATATATTCTAGGAATAGGATTATTGATAAGAAGTTCATTAAGGCATATAATAGTTTAGTTATTCTAAATCACTTTGATGATTTACTTAGTTCTAAACTAGGGAAAGTCTTGAAGATTAATAAGAACTATCCTAAGTATAGTGCAGAAGATAGATATTCTCTTATAAGTACAGGAGCCAACAATAGTAGGAATTGGGGAGATAAGGAGAAAGATGTAAATATGAATGACCATGTGTCGGACATAACTAAGCTATTAGTTGAGACTTCTCCTATATACACTTGGGGAAATAGTACTCCGATTGCAGATAAGAAGGTTAAACTAGACGCATTTAACTATATTATATCTAAAATCAAGAGTTTAACTAACTCTCCTGATATTCACAATTCTTCTCTTACATTTGATGGGATGTTCTTCCTTAAATATCCTCAGTTTGAACATTTGCGTTCTTCTATTGAAGGTAAATCTTTCTATACATTATTATCCTCAGCTAGCACAGGTAACGTGCTTGAGAACTATCATGCACTATTTGAATTGTTGTGTGATGACTCATTCTTTAACAGCAACTATGAGCTACTTAGAGGGTTTAGAAGTATAGAAAAGAACTTAGTTTATTCATTGAGGCAAGGAATCTTTAGTAGTGATGCACACTCCTTATTTGGAATTTATAAGAATAATGTTCTTGATACTAACTACTATTCCTTTATCTGCCAATTAGTGGCAACTGCTAGTCCTCTTGATTTTGTGCAATATAGAGTTAATGAGGATGGGGATATAGTTAGAGCAACTTTGAGGGATAATCTTAACAGGCAATTAAGGAATCAACTTGAAAGAAGTATTTCATCTGCGTTGAGCGTTACAGCTCCTACTAAGTATGAATCAATGATTGCTAAGTATAATCCTAGATATGAGGAAGATAAGGTTACAGACCCCAAGGAAGGTGTGAAGACTATTTCTGTATTTAGATTCCATATACCAGACTTGAATGTGTCTATTCAATTCAATCCAAAAGCGAAGAGGTCTAATGCCTTCTCTATATCAAGAGACGGTAAAGCATTAGTTTCATTTAACGGTGAGGAAGATTGGAATAAGGCTCTTCAATTCTTCAAGGAATTCTTATATTTAGACTTTGTTTCTGATGGACCATTAGTTGAAAGCTATCTTGCATTAAAGACGAAAAATGGTAACATTCAATATGATGCAGCAATTAGTGACCTACTTCAACTTAGTACTAGCATATTCTTTAACTCTTACTTCTCTCATAACTTGGTTCCTAAAGAAACAAGTACACAGGAGTTTAGAAGAAAGCAAGAGGAGGTATTTGGAACTGAGAACCTAACCTCTATAAAAAGAGGGGCTAAGGATATTGGTGTTCTACTTCCTAGCTATGTACCAGTAATGGAGGATTTAGCTGCTGCCTATGCTATGACTACAGATGCTTATGTTAGTGGTATAAACAGGGACGGAGAAGGTCGTGCATTATCTGGAGTTGCTATGTCAATGCTTGGTACTAACTACAGAAGTCAGTGGACAAATCAGTGTATGAATATGAATTCCGCTACTAATGGATTATCCCTTCTGAATAATACATTCTTGCATAGAGGAATGGTGGTATCGAGAGAGTATAAAGGTAGGACTGATAGTAAGAAGCATATTGATTTTAATATGTCAGAATCCTTCTATACTGCATTTGTAAGTAATTATTTATGTAATATTGCTGGAAATACAGATGCTGCCTTCTTACCTTCTGTTATCTCAGATAAGTCTACTTTGTTCCACATGGTTGAAAATCTGAACGCCCTCAGCCCTCTAGGTAAACCCTTCAATAAATTAACTAAAGATGAGACCATAGCTATTATTAATAAAGAGCTTGGGGATTGTTATGCAAAGATAATAAACTCCATAACCTTTGAATGGGAGAGATTAAACTCTGCCCTTAAGAGCATAGACAGTTCTTTAGTGTTCAACAACCCGACTCAATATCCCTTACTTGCTAATAAGGGAATAATTCCTGTATTTAATCCTATGACTAATTTCGCAGAAGTGAATACCGTTTATGGAAATGATTCTAGGAAGGTACTTGAAGAAGTATTAAGGGTTTATCAGAATGTGGTTAGAGGTCCAGAATTGGAGATTAAAGACGAGGTATCATTCCAGGGAGGTAAAACTCTTTCATTTAACAGAACATTAATATCCCTTACTAATAGGTTTAATCCTAAGTATTTTACCAGGGCTGGACTTAATGTGGAAGAGGTATTTGGCAAGTTAACCAATAGTGACGACTTCTGGAGAATTAAGGAGGTAGAACTATTAACTGACTTACTTGATAATGATTTTACAATTGAAACTACTGATGAGAGAGGTAATGCACTTACCACTCCCGAAGTAGCCTACCTAGCTAAGAATAAAGATTGGATAAAATTCTCTACTAAGCGGGTAATATTAGCTAAGTATACCAACTTTGGTAAAACTTTTGATATTACTAAATGGTCTGACCTATATTCTATTGGAGGTTACACTGAGAATGGAATATCTTATAATTGGGGAAGTCCCGGATTTAGTTTCTCTAAGTTCTTAGAAATGAGAGGTGGTGAGTTACAACTTCATTCTGACTTAGCTAGATTTAATGTAATAGATTATCTTCTTAGTCAAGAGTATGTTCTAACTACTGTAGGTACTCATGCTAATCATCCCGCGAAGAAAGCCACAGCTAGTCCTAATGATTTAGTTGAGGAGGCTGCAAGGTATATTGCTCAGCATAAGAGAAATGTATCAGACACAGCTGCTAAGCAGGTTATGAGCCAAGGCTTAATAAATGGAATATTACCTGAATATACTATTGCCGTTATCGAGGATGATACTGCTCCTACCTATAATCCTATGGGGGACCATGATTAGCATGGGGTTAAACAATATGATGGTAGTACATTTGCATCTCCTGAAACAATGTATTTGGAGAATAACTCTCTTGGTGGGGCTAAAGTAGGTGCTGATAAGAAACCTTTTGTGCATTTTTATAAAGAAGGAAGTGCTACTGGAGGTATTATCAAAACTGCCACATTCGCCCTTACTAACTATACCATGAGTAACAGCAAATTCCTACAAAGGATGGTTAAGAAGATGTGGAGTAAGAATTGGGAATTCGAAGGAGTATTATTTAATGATAATGTGCTTGTAGATTTCCAAGGCAATCCTATATCTTACGAAGACGTTTACTATAAGGGAACAGATGGTAAATTCTACATGATTAATAGTATCACCTATATGCCAGAGGATGGTACATATATGATAATTAAGTCAGAAGTAGAGTCTGATGGTACTATAGTGAAACAACTCCCTGCTGAGATTACCCCCAAACCAGGGGAAGCTCCTAGGGTTACGAACAGTGGAACTACACTCTATCCTGTTACAAACAACTTTGGTTTATTCCAAATGTTTGGAGGATGGAAGTCTTATTCACAATCTGAAGATGGGTTAATTCCGTCTGAGGTTTCAGTAAGAAATGTAGTCAAAGCTGTTAACGGTGTGGGGATTAAACTGAAGGACTCAGTTGTCTCTCAATCAGATGTGTACCAACCTCTAAAATGGTCTTCTATTCAGTATGTAGTAACCGCTGGTGCTATTAAGCAAGGGGCAGCCAACGTAAACCTGAAACATGCTTATTTTGATGATAACCCATACTTGACAATGAAGTTTAGAACTGATGATATTGGTATTCAGTTAGATGCAGAGCATACTGCTGATGAATCTACTTTATCAATTATGACTCAAGTAATCAATGCTTTGGCTTCGAGGGGTTATACTACAGAACAAGCTGGAGAAGTTTATGAGGCTATGTTTGCACTATCAGAAGCCGGAATCAATGACTATGTTGAAGGATTTGAACAGTATGTAGACACTAAAGATGCATCCAAGTTCAAGGATGCAATCATATCTACTATAGTTAAATCTATCCAGAATAGTACAAGTAGGGACGGCAATCTAATGCAAGCTGTGATGGATACTCTAATAGAAGATTCTAGGGCGGGTAAGTTAATAACCTATAAGAATGTAGAAGGTACAATTCCATATAGTAATCCTAGTGTTTTTAATGGAATCTTCTCTTCTATTTCTGCCACACTTACTAAGGCGGCTATTAGACTTAAATTTAATGGTAGCCTTGCAGTGTTAAATCCCTCTCATAAGATTTGGAAGTTATATGGAGATAGAATGTATGACTCTTTTAATAATGATGAAGAAATTCAAAAGTTACAAGAATTATACAATTCTAAACCTATAACTAACTTATCTGAACTGAAGCTTGGTAGGTACTATACAATTACGGTAGATGGGATTACCAGTACTGAGTTTATAGAAACGCCTCAACAATATTGGGATTTGGAAAGCAGGCTAGCTGACAAAGACTTCCGTATAGTTGAAAACATTACTGCTGGTAGAGATTTAGCCTCATATAATTTCACATTTAGAGATGTTCAGGGCAACCTTTATAATATGTGGGATTTAGATGTAGTTAAATCACTATACGCTACTGTTGACCCTCAAGAGAAGATACTGCTAAGAAGAGAACTCCAAAATGCCCTTGGAGCAGTAAGTAACGGTAAACTAGATACTGTAGTCATTAACGGAGTGACAGTACAAGTTGACAAGTCTTCTCTTCAAACTCAACCATTTGAGTTAATAATGCCTAAAATCTATGCAAGTAGATTTGGATTGAAGAGGGGGGATAGTCTATCTACTATCAAGAATGATGATACGTTCTTCCTAAAGAGAATGTTATCTAACTGGGAAAGTAAGGTTAGTGATGCTGATTTTGATATTGAATTGAAGAGGTTAAACGGCAAACACGTATACTTAGTTGATAAGAGAGTTTATAAGAACACTCGTCTAACTCCTATAGAAATTGAGACTAGATGGGATGGGGCTAAACTTTACAGAGTTAATAGCTCTGGAGAGAAGCTACACAGACTGTCTGATGAATCTGATAGGGTATATGTAGATGCTAATGGTAATGAGATAATTGTTACCAACAATACCCAATTCTATATTGATTCTTTCAACTATCATACTATCAGAGTATCTAATAGTGCTGCCACAAGTGAAGAAGTTAGTAAGATTATTCAACCTATACTGGATTCTAAATCCAAAGTAGCTAGCAGGTTTGCTAAATATATAGGTAAGAGTAACCCTACTGACATTATAACTTATGTAAACAGGCTATATTCTGAGAGTATTGATAAATTGAGAACTAATCCTAGAGCTAAAATTGAAGACTCAAACATTGATGCTATAAGAGATGCTGCTGCAGAACTGCATACGTCTTTTATTAAATCTTTGGACGTCTTAGCTGCTCGTATTCCTGCCCAGTCTATGCAATCGTTCATGCCAATGAGAGTAGTAGGATTTGATGAAACAGACACAAACTCCGCCTATGTAAATTATTTCCAGTTCTGGTTACAAGGTTCTGACTTGGATATTGACAAGGTTTCCTTATTAGGTCATTCATTTGACAGAACAGGTAAATATGTTGGATGGAGTCCTTACTTTAATTTAAGTTCTCAGAATGCTCTAGCCGAATCTGAGAAACTTCCATTCCCTACAAATAAAGAGCTAGAATTAGTTGAAGCTGATGATACATCATTAACTAATTGGGCGCATGATTTTGTAGGTTCAGGTAAATTGTTTAACTTTAACGGTTCAGAAGTAGTATTTCTACCAGAATATGACTTGGACCATTCTTTAGGTTCGGTACAATCTCTATCGAATTTCTTAAGAATGGTTAAGAGGAATGGTGGTAAGCTATATATTCCTAAAGGTTCTAATCTTCCATTTGATAAAATCAAGGAACTGATTGACCGACATAACTTATATGTAAGGAACTCTAGCAATCCCGAAGATATGATTAAGAATTTCATATCCTCTTATATGTTTAAGATTAGTGATAATCCTATTAACTTAATGCAGTCACAATCATCTATTGATGATGCTGTAGCTCTGTTAAAGGATATAGCTAAAGGGTCAACAGAAGGTCAGAGAACTCTACAATTTACTCCAGGTAATGTAGTAAATAAGTATGAGTCCATGTATGACTTTCAATCTGGTAAGAAGAATGTTGGTATAGTTGCATCTGCCATTAAGGTATTTGATGGTCTGACTTACTACAATAATGCCACATTAAATAGTAATAACCCAATAAAACAATATGGTCTACTATTTAATAGGGTTATTTGCGGTAGTAGATTTAGATTGCTAGCTAATTCATATACTGATAGTCCTGAATCCATAAGTAATCTTGAAGTATTAGATGCATTACGAAGTGTGGACAATGATACAGATGCTAAGCTAGTATTCTCAGCATTGATGTCAGCTGCAACTGATAATGCTAAAGACCCGATATTGGCTAAAATCAATGCCGGACCTAATATGATGGGATTATATACTTACGGTACAGCAATTGGAATTCCTCTTAAGGATTTAGCTGGAGCTATGATGTCCAGAACTGCTCGTATACTCTCTAAGCTCATGGATTCTAATGTATTTAATAGAAAGGCTGGTATGTCAATTACTAGTGCTATTAGATATATTGAGAATGGTCCAAGTATTGGGGAATTAGACCCAGAATTTATTTCTATACTAAAGAGTGAGTTTGGGTCATCTGATTTTGTAATAGGTAAAATGCTACAGCTCTCCGACCTATCTAAAGGTCATGAATTGATTGATAGTTTAAGAAAGAGAATCAAGTCTATGGATGTATCTATGAACAAAGTCTCAATGTATAAATTCTTAGAAGAGTTATCTGATTATATCAGGTTTGTTAATACGATAAACAATGACATTATCACTAACTCAGAAGGGGTTCAATACAGAGTTATTGATTCAATCAAACAGCTAGTCCAAGGTGCATCTGAAATGGGCAGATTGAGAGGTATCTATGCCCTCAATCAAGGTCTCTCTAATAGTGTTGAAGACTCCCTTAAATTTATTGATAAGTTCGAAGGAATCTTTGAAGATAGAATTAAGGAAATATCAGCTGAAGAGGGTACTGTAATGGTTGACGGAATGATTATGAAGGTTTCTGATGTTATAGCAAAGCTAAGAAATCTAACTAATAATACTGACAATCCATATAGAATCTCCTTTAGTAAATTTATGTCTGATGAGGAATATAGAAGCACTTTAATCTCTCTGTATGGGGGATTAAAGCACTCCTTCAACGTATTGGATGCAGCATGGTCTGTACCTCACTATAGAGGGTATTTGAAAGCCTTCCATATGGATGTAGAAAGCAAGTATATGGTTATGTCCAAGTATAGAATGATGAGGGATTTAGGTCCTAGAATTATTAAGGGCGGTGGATTCTACAGTAGTAAAGAAAGGTCTAATGTTTATAAGAAGTTACAGTCATTCTGTGACATGACTCTTAGGAACACTTGGATGAAAACTTCTGAGAAGGTAATTACAATCCCAGCTGGTGTTACTATTATGAATAGTATTGGTAACACATTTACTACTCAAGGTAATACTCCTATTATGTTAGGAACAAGATGGGGTAATGAGTCATTTAAAATGTGGATGGATTCTGTGGTAATTCCTGAATTAAAGGATATAGAACCTAATGAATTTATTCAATCTTTAAGTCCAACTAGATTAGATAGAACCCTTAGTGGTAACGCTGCATTCGTATATTCTTTGCCAACTAATATGTTACCAAAGACTGGTTCGGAGGTAGAGCGTTTTAATAGGTATAAGAGAGCCTTTAACCAATTACAAGGTGCTCCAACATATCAAGGGTATCCATTGACAGACCTGTTCTTCTATTATAATCTAATAAACTTTAATAACACTGTATCTCAAAGTTCTTTAACTACTATCTTTGAGGATATTATCAGAACAAAATCCTCTCCATTAATAGAGGAGTTTCATAAGTTTACGTCTGTACTTGATTCTAACTCAATGTTAGTTGAGGGGGTAGACTTCACTTATGACGAAGCTCTAAAATGGTGTGCTCCTATTGAAGATACTAACTATTCATCTAAGTATTATGTTAGAAGTTATGATGATTCTAATATGAAATATCACTTATTTGTTAGGAAGTCTAATTCAATGGATAATCCGGAGGTAGATGGGGATTTTGAATATGATTCTGATTATATGGATTTTGTATCTGATGACAGTGGGGATATGGGAGGTTATCAATATGGACCAAACCTAGAGGATTATACAAGAGTTATTGAGAATACTAACTACACTAATCCTTGGGATGTTGCGGATATATATAATGACCATAACATAAGAATTGACTCAAACTCTGTGATTAATCTTGATGTTGATAGGAATCTAAAATCTATAAGCTATAGGGGTAAAACTTATAGTAGAGAGACTTTAGTTAAACTGGCTGAATCCTTAGGTGGTTCTGAATCAGACTTAGATGTACCTTATGTAACTAGAGTTGTTGATGGTATGAATGTTAAAACTGTTGATAGTCTACAATATTCTGCAATCATAGCTCAATTATTAGACAATCCTTGTTAATTTTATGGCAGCATGTCTTAATAAAAATTCAGTAGAGTACCAGACATTGTTAAAGATGTCTGGGCTCTCTGGATTTAAATTTAATGCTTTTGTATCTACATTTGTAGATAAATTTGGTAGGTATCCAGAGCTTGATGAGATACCTGGAGCTGACTCTAGACCTTACTTAAATAGTTCTTTGTCAGTAAAAACAGTAGATGATACAAGCTTTGTAAAGAATGATAAGATACTCTCTCAAACAGGAACAACAGATGTTAAAGAAGCTAATATTAGAATAAACAATACGTATAGGGACTTAGAAGTGGAACTAACTCCCTCTAATGAAGTTTCAACTATACAAGTTAAAAAGCGTCCTAATAAGTGGGACAATGTATATGAAGGGGGAATAATCATAGATGATTCTACATCTCCTTCTAGAAATGTTGGGGTTTTTAATAGCATATTAGAGAAGCTAGCAAATTTATATGGAATTAACTTCATTGGTATCACTAATGGAGAATTGTCTTCAGAACAATGGAATGGAATAGTAGACGATGCTAAGACAACTAATGCTTTCATCTATAATGGAGATATATACATCAATATGGATAATTCTAGTATTGATGCTCCGCTACATGAAATGCTACATCTATTCTTAGGCTCAATTAGGTACAGCGACCCCCAGCTATACTTCTCAATGGTAGAAGCCATGAATGAACTACCTAATAGGTCAATGTTAGCCAGAGACTATAAGAATAGAACAGATTCAGACATAAATGAAGAACTACTAGTATCAGAGTTCTCAAAATATATAACAGGACAGAGAAGCGTTATTGATAAGTTACCAGCTAATGTGTTACATAAAACATTCTATAATATGAACAGAGTACTTGACTCCGTATTATTTGGTGAACAAAGTGTAACTACTATGAATCCAAAAGACCTATTTAACTCTTCTTTAGTAAAGTTATCAGAATACTTAGGCTCGGCATTAACAAACAACCAATACTCTGGGACCCTTAATGTTAAGTCTGCTGAGGTTCATAGAGTACTAGCTAATGTTAAATCAGATTTGATGAAAAGTAAAGACCTAAAAGAATTTTGTGGATAATGGGGTGCATATATGATTACAAAGGACATATCTTCCAATCTGAGTTAGAGTTAGATGACTTCTTACTTGAAAGAAGGCATTTAGTATCTAAGTATGGGGACATTGTATTTGCCAAGAGTAATAGAGCTATTCAAACTTATGATTCTATAATGAATCTAAAGATGGATACTGAAGCCCTTAAGGCAAATAAGACTATCTCTGAAACGGAAGATGGCAAGAATGATATTGAAAACATTAATGTGTCTAGTAATGGATATATTGGTGTTAATAAGTTTCTACAAGGTCTGAGAAACCTAGACGGGGATTTATTATTCCCAGAATTTAGACCTGAGAACTATTGGAAAGAGATTAGACCAAGATGGGCTGGAGGTAACTTTGATAAAGAAGAAGCTGCTGCCATATTTGGAGAGGGGGCTGAAACTAGACCCATAGTAAGTGATGAGGAATTTGCCAGAGCTAGGGAGATTATTGAGAATAAATGGAAGACTCAGGGTAAAATAGGTACTGAACTTCATAAAGCAATGCAGAAGTATTTCAGTGAATCCAAGAGTGGAAGGAATATACGAGAGTCAGATGATAACTTCTTAATTAACACATATTTCCCATCAATCCTAGACACTAATTTAGTTCCTAGCAAAGTTATTGCTGAAACTGTTAAATACTGCCGAGACCTAGAGAAGTCCTTACAAAGGGAGTTAGGTGAAGACTTAATATACCTCCCAGAAGTGGCAGTCTCTGGAGTTACCTCACAAATAAATGAATCAGGCAATCCTAACAAGCTGTTAGGAGTTATTGACTTATTAGTAATTGATAAAAGGGGAAACGTTCATATTATTGACTACAAGACATCACCTAAACCTTATATAGGTACAGCCTCTGAAACTGGTTACGATTCCGCCAAGATTCTGACCTTTAAGTACCAGCTGAGTGTATATGAACGTTTATTAAGAAAGTATGGAATAAATACTAGTGGTTCTAAACTATTTGTGGCCCCAATCCAGCTATCCGATTTTAAAAGAGAAGGAGATGATTGGACTTACAGTGGTATAAAGGAATACTCCGGTCATGTTGAAGATTTAACTCAAGATATTAAGACCAATATTAATATTCAAGAGAACATTGATGAGTTTCTTCCAGCACCATTTATCACTAAGGCTACTACTGAGAACCTACTACAAACTGTAACTGGTGTAATGTCAAAGTGGTTCCCTAAGTATAATAGCGTTCCAGGGGAGATTACAGATGCTATGGTAACTGAAACCATAAAAGAAGGTAAAGGGGATGTACCTAACCCAGAAACAGGTAAATACATATATCCTCCAAAGGGCAATGACTACCCACTTAAAGCCAATTCCTATGAGGAGCTCTTCGTAATGGTTAAAAGAAAAATGAACAGTATAGCTAATAATAAGATTAACTCCACACAAGTTATCAAGGAGGGTCTAATAAAAGCTATAGAAGAAGAAAATCCTTACTATGAGTTTACTAGAGCGCAGATTCCTGATAACCCTAAAGGTGTAAATGGTTGGTTCCAAAGAAGGATGTCTAGATATTGTAATTCTAACTGGGAAGTAGTAGATTGTGAACCTGCAGAGTATTTAGGATGTATCTTGCTTAGGAATAAGTTTACTAATCAGATAGATGTGGTGAAGATTAGTACATCTATGTTAAGAAGGTCTAGACAATTAGTAAAAGGAAGAAGAGGACTTACTGGTGCATTTGAAAGTGACATTATATCACAAAATAAACCTAACTCATTGATGATGGAGAGTGTTAATGGTAACATCGAATTGATGGAGGCCATGTTGGTATTAAATAACTTACCTAGTCTATTTGAGGAGAACGCTATAGTAGGAGAAGTAAGTGTATACAACCCATTCAGAGAAGAAGGTATCTCAGCTGATAATAAGCAATTATTATACTGCTTCAATGAGTTAGACAAGTTATCCCCGATTGGGGTGAATAATCTAAAAGGAAGGAAGGCCCCAGTTAAAATGGCAAATAGGTATGATATATTCTACAATAGGTTTAGGGAGATTATATCTAATGTAAGGGATGATACTAAAATAAATAAGAAATGGAGAAAGTTTGCAGAATCCACCAGTGCTTTAGATGCTTGTATAGGAGACCCAACCAAGCTCAGGTTAGAGCTCCTTAATCTTAGAAAGGAGTTTCTGGAAGCATTCCCTAACGTTAATGATACCAGACCAAATGATGATATTATAGGTATGCCTCATGTTCAAGTATATAGAATGTTAGAAATGGCTATTGGTGAGATAGATGGTCTGGATTTTAGACAACAGCTTCGTGACCATGATAAATGGCTAGAATCTGTCTGTGTATGGAAGGCTGGTTTGGAAGGCACTTACCTTGATAACCCAGGTAATATGAAGAGTCCAATTCTAAATAAGCTAACTTCACTGGTAACTGTAGCATACCAAAATATTAGAGACACAGTAAATAGGTCACAAGGTGAGATAAGAAACCTAGTAAATGAACTAAAGAATGACCAAGGATTTACATATCTCAAAGAAAGAACTATAGGTAACCAGGCTACCCTATACAGAGATATGATAGTATATACCGATGATGGGGATATATTATTGAAGAACCCAGATGACCCAACAACTGGGCTATCCGAAGCTCAAAGGAAGTTCCTAAAGTATTTCCTTAAGACAGTTAATGCTAATAGATTCAAGAATATGTCTGAAGAAGAGATAGAAGAGTTACGATTATCTGGGGATGTGAGGTATTACAGGCTGCCCTTAGCTGCTGGTAATGCTACATCTATTGCTTCAAGTAAGGGGTTACTATCTGCTATAAAGGATAAATTACAGGACTGGAGTCCAAAAAAGGCTGTAGAAAGGGCTAAAACAAAGGTAGAAGGATTCTTAGACCCCACGGATACTAATATTGAAAAAGTCCGTAGAGGAGAGCTATGGGAAATGACCAACTCATTTGATATAGGCGAGAAGGGTTCAGATATAAGGCTAAGTTTGATAGAAGATAGGAAGCCAGAGTTCTTCGAAACAAATCTTGAGACTTTATTACTCAAACATATCACTGCATACTCTGCTAAGGAACACTTAGATGAAATCTTCCCATCGTTGCAAGCCTTAGCTATTCACCTTAGTGATATGGGTACTATCCTAAATGATAAGTTTGAGGATGACTTAGAGTATCTAAGTGACTATGTTAGGAATAAGATATTTAACCAATCTCTAATCTCCGACGACCGTAAACCTATTGCAGCTATTACTGGAGGATTGATGGGATTTGCTTCTAAGATTGCATTAGCATTCTCCCCAGTACAGATGTATCAGCACTTAGATGGTATTTGGAAGGATATATGATTAGTAATACGAAAGCCTGACGGAGGATTATCTTTTACTAAAGAGAATATGGTTAAAGCCTATAAGTATGCTATTGCAGACGCTATTCACTATGGCAACAATAAGTCTATGTCGGAGTTGCTGAATGAACTGTATGGACTTAATGATATGGATATGAATACCTATGCTGATAAGATAAAGTCGGACCAAGCTGGTATATGGAACTTCTGGGCATCCGCTTTTAGATTTGCATCTAGGCCCGACTTCTACAATAGAATGACTATATTTGGAGCGCAAATGAGAGGAGATGGGTGCTGGGAAGCACACTCTGTGGTAAATGGTAAATTAGTTTATGATTGGAAGAAAGATAGTCGATTTAGTGCCTACGCTAGTGGAAATACATCTAGTCCAGACTATAAGAAGCAAGAGGCATTGTATTATACTATGGCACACCAGTTAGTTAAAGAACATACTAGGAATGAAGACGGTTCATTATTTAAAGTAGGAGATGCATTGCCAAAGGCATATACTGTCCAGCAATCTGAAAGTCATAAAGCCTTAGCAGACTCAATATATGGATATTATTCCCATGAAAAGAAGTCTATGTTCCAAAGTACTCTAATTGGGGGATTATTCTTCCAAATGTGTACATACTGGTCTTCTAAGAAGAATCAATATCTAGCTCCAGAGGGAATCAAACTGCAAGGTAGACTAGTTCATTATGAAGAGAACGGACAGAAGTATTACCATAAGTTAGATGATAAAGGTCAGATTACAGATGAAGCAACTACTGAAGATACAGGATTCCCATTCTACAAGTGGGAAGGACGATTTGAGGAAGGTATCTTATTAACCCTTAACAAGGTTCTAAATGACCTAATAGTAGGGTCTTATAAGAAAGGTAGTGTAAGAGAAGGATGGAAATTGATGACTAATGACGTCTGGAATAATGAGGATGAGAATCTTAGAAGGGCATACAGGTCTAATTTACGACAGTTGTTCTATGATTTATTTATGCTATTATTTGTGGGGGCTGTAGTTAGTGGTTCTCTAGCAGAATTTGTTAAGGATGATATAAAAGAACGAGGCAATGATACCATGAATGATGCGGTAATAAATGCAACATTATCTCTTGGAAGTAAAATACTTACTAATTCAGCCTATGATTTCAACTTCCTTGATGCAGTTGCTGGGCGTGGAATGAAATGGACCCCATTCGCATTTGAGACTCTTAACAGAACCGTAGATACATTCTCAAGTGTTATATCAGGAGATAAATCTTTGTATCAGGGTCTAATTAATACTGTGGCAGCTACTAGAGCAACTAAGCCAATTTGGGATTATATAGACCCAACTAAAGAGGAATAAGACAATGTTGATTGGAATCAGTGGTAAAAAGCAAACTGGCAAGGATACAGTATGTAAGATTATTAAAGCACTAGATATATGGAATAGGTACGGAGATATGCTTACATTTGTAAAGATGTTCTCAAGTCCTTTAGGTAGTATGTGGTATAAGCACGCATTCGCTGATAAACTCAAACAAGTCCTAGCTGTTATACTTAATGTACGTGTAGAGGCATTCGAGGATAACATATTTAAGATGTCCTATAGTGAGATAGCTAAACCCGAAGGAGGATACTATACTAATAGAGAACTCCTACAGAGATTTGGAACTGAAGTTGGAAGAAGTATATCTCCAACATTATGGGTGGATGCCTTATTTACAAGCTATAGTGAGCATGACCACTGGATTATCCCAGATGTTAGATTTCCTTCTGAGGCCCAAGCCATTAAAGATAGAGGAGGTATAATCATCAGAGTAGACAGGGAAACCCCCTTCCATGATACCCACCCATCGGAAGTAGCATTGGATAATTATGAAGGTTTTGATTACAGAATAGATAATAATAATGATATAGAATATTTAATAGGTAAAGTAAAGGAGATAATGTCTCAACTAAACCTTATATAAATAATTAGGGCGTTACTGGTGATTGATTCACTGGTAACGCCCTTATTTTTTTTATTTACTCTTTCTTCTCTACATATTCAGGCTCTCTTTCATCCTGCTGCTTTAAATAGGTAAACATCCTCTTACCTAATGCCTTATAATCCTTCTCACTCTTTGATTTAGAGGCTCTCTTAGCCATTCTGATTAGAGTTCTTGTATTCTTTCTACTAAAAATTCTCTCTCCTCCTTCCAATTCCATTTGGGTAGAACCATCGGGAGCAATTACCTTCATTTTAGGCAGTTCTTCATCCTCTTCAATATCAAGTTCATCCCCCTCTTTAATACCAGAGCCTTGATTAACTTCTAATACAAATTGTACGTCATCTTCCTCAGCTATATTCTCATTCTCAGGTTCTCCCTGATATACTGATATTACTTCCATATCTTCATTAATGAAAATGATGTCTAGTGGAATTTTAGTATCCTTCATCCAGAAATCTATTGTATCAGGCTCATCAAATACAAATAACATACCTTTATCTTCATCTAAAGATTCTCTTCCTTGTAATCCTTTGATTCTATCTTCCTCAGTACAGGCAACCTCAACCTTATACCTCTGTTTCCCAATTTCAATATTTACTACTTTCATCGCTTCATACTTTTAGGTGGAACGTATCCTTCAGGTATACAGTCCTCATATTTCCAAGACCTCAGATGTATAATGTTCCTTATTGGTGTTTTAGTCATATTAAACATTGTACAGAACTCTTCACAGGTATATTTAGTGGAATTAGACCTTATGAATAAGACATCCTCTCTACTTAGTTTCTTATTAGGGTTTCCTTCTCCAGAGTTCTGGATTGACTTAATCTCTCCAACCTTCCTTTTATGTTCTTCTGAACACCTCTTGCCCAGATTGCATTTCCTAAGCCTCTCCCTTCTTTCCTCTTCAGTCCAGTAGTTCTTACACCTAGAATCTTCTGACATATTATACCCATTGGTGTAAGAGTCATATTCCTGTATCAAATATTCTTCAACGTCATATAAGAAATCTCTATCTACATTGCAAGGATATATTCTGACTTCAAAATTCTTATACAAGTATTTATTAGTAGAACCTATGTATACCTTATCGGTTATAATGTATATACCAGAAATCCCCTTAA
>OBJW01000038.1_pt1 | contig 24378 bp, 38 predicted proteins | sample 1481621 | NCBI WGS metagenome assembly OBJW01 (sample SAMN02044697, study PRJEB22538) | human gut metagenome
AAAAGGGTATTGAAGGACTGGCTTTCAAAATTTTATACAGGGGGGTGTCTCCAATCTTTTTGGGGAACGGTTTTTTCTTTTAGCCATTCACCAAGCTTTGTTAATTCTCTTGTGTTTCTGTTTTCCAATTTATTATGTGTTGCCATACTAACAGAAATTAAATTCCAGTCACAAAAGGCATATTCAGGATAAAGTTCAGCCGGATAAATATGATGTACAATACTTGCCTCCTCAGTCCTTCCGAACCAACCGGCAACAACACACTTATAACCGTCTTTTCTCAAAATCTTTTCTCTTTTCTTTTTCCATTTCATAGAACCATAATTAAATTTTTTCATTGTTCACCTCAACAAAAAAAGACTAACTTTTAAAGTTAATCTCTTTTTTGTCTGCAAAATTAAGTTTACTAAGGGGTTATCTTGAACATGATACTATAATATCACGAAATTACCCTCCAAAAATGTAATTTTTTTGTAATTATTTTATATATTTCCTTGACATACTCCCCAGAGTATGCTATAATAAATACATAAATTAGTAAAGGAGGTGTGAAAAATGAATGATATAGCAGACATATTAAAAATGGTTCTTGCCCAGTTAGCCGTTGAAATGATTAAGGACGTCATCAAAATGCTAACAGACAAGAACCAGTAAGCTTTTGCCGGAGCGGTTCGCCGCCGCTCCTTGCATTTAAAATATATCATTCATTTTAAATTATGTCAAACAAAACAAGAAAATTAGTAATTGTATTAGTGTCTTTGTTCGTTGTTGCTTTCACTTGGTGGAATGTGTCGGATTATCTTTCATATGAGCCTACATTTTGCTCAAAATATACTATAATTATTAATCTGTATGCAGTTTTCATCTGGTTAAAGTTCCTTTATGGCAAATTTAAGAAAAGGAGAATGTAAAATGTCCAAAAAAATATCAATAGCAATACTTTGTATCTTTATTGCAAACATTGTTTCTATTGTCTGCAACGGAATTGATTTTTTTAACGGTATATCTGTTGTTTTTTCAGCGTTGGCATTAATTTTTGAGTTATTAGTAAAGGAGAACTAAAAATGAGCAATACATCATCAGCAGTAAAAAGAAAATATAACCAGAAAACTTATAAGCGTTGGACAGCTGATTTAAAAATTGCCGACTTTGAGCTTTTCGAACAACTCCGAGGTGATATGAGCCGAGCCGAATTTTTAAAAATGCTTATTAAAGAACACTTTCCTGAAATAAAAACCGAAAACGATTAAAAAACAAACCCACCTTGATTTTACTCTTGGTGGGTTTTATAAGATTTAATTAAAAAACTATATTAATTTATTCTTCGTATATTCTTTCTTTTAACGCTTCCTGTAATACCTTTGAAAAATTAATTCCCATTTCTTCGGCTTTTATATTAAGCCAATTAGGTATTGTAACGTTTTTTCGTACCGCTCTGTTATCTGCTTTTCTTCTATAAGCGTCAAAGTCTATATCCACTAAAGTAAGCAATCCGTCTGAATAATCAAAATCTTCATCTGCGTCCGCTTTTGCTTTTTCGTAGGCTGTTTCCATTGTACTCGGTGCAGGTATTTCTTTTTTGTCATCTTCTATAGTCAAGCCTTTTAAGCCTATTGCGTCCCTTGCCATTTCTATAGCGTCAACAAGGCTTTTGCCTTCTGTGTATATTTCCATATCAGGAACATATACCAAATAATCATTACCGCACTCTTTAACAAATACCGGATATGCTTCTTTCATCACATCACGCCCCTTTTATATTTTTTGAGACTTAGGGGGTTTTTACACCCCCTTGAATTTTCAAATTATTATTTCAAGCCCCATTTTTTTAATATCTTTTTTGCCGTTATTTCGTTTATCTCTTTGTGTCTTGGAACTTGCTCTGTGTCCGTTCCTCTTTTGTACGTATCGTGGTTTCCACCATGTTCTTTAAACACAAAACCGGCACTTGTGAGTTTTTTAATTAAATCTTTTTGTTTCATTTTCTTCTCCTTTCTTTTGTTCTCTATACTTATATTATACACACTTTATGCGTATTTGTCAATGTTTTATGTGTATTTTATGTGTATAAAAACATAAAAGCACATCAGAACAATTTTCTCCAATGTGCTTTCATTCTATTCTCCTATACCGTCTTTATTACTCCAAGCTCACAGCCAACCTTGAAAACTATTTCACGCCTGTTTAAATTAAATGTCTCATAGGATATATGCAGTTCATCACAAAGCATATATCTGTCTGTTCTGCCTTTTATATACACCATGTCAAATATCTCCCTGTGCCTTTTGCTAAGGTTCGGCAGTACATTTTCAACAGCTTTTATTATCTTTTCCATTTGAAGCAGTGCAGGAGTTGTCATAAGCTTTACCGTTTTGTCCTCTGTAGGGTTTCCTGTTTTGTTTCCTCTCGGCATACCGTCACCTGAAAAACTTCCACTCTCCAAAATTTCCTCTCGTATCTCTTTTATTTCTCTCTTATACTGCTGATAGTTATACAATTCATATTCAATATACCTGTATATACGCTTGTCCATTTTGATATTCAATATACCACCCTCTGTTTGTTGATTTATAAACATATTGTGCATAATTATGTTTACAACTTAATTTCTTTTGTGTGCTTTTCCTCTTTTCTTTACATTGTAGCTTGCTTTTCTGTCTATTTCTTCTATAACGGCAACTCTTTTTGAAAGCATAGCAATATCATCAACATTATTTTTCATGCCTATTTGAAATTTAACTGAACTGTAATGTAAATCGTCTATTTTAATGCCATATACATTCAGCTTACTTTCTGTTCTTCTCTGCTTTCTTTTTATCTCCGACAGTGTATTGGCTGTGCTTATCATATAATTTATTGATAAAAACATTATTATTATACAAATTACTGCTAAAAATTTAATCATTGTTTTTTCTCCTTTACTCTACCCTTGCCAACATTCCAGTTTCTTTTTCCAATATTTCCAGCTGTTCCTCTACGGTTGTATATCCCTTTGCTATGCAATCCGCTTTTTCGTTTAATCTGTCTGCGAACTTCTCAATCCTTGCCTTGCCAAAACCAAACTCATCACGCAATGTTATTTCTGCCAAAGTAAGAATAACCTGTGATATTCTCTTTCCCATTCTTTCCGTTAAGTCTTTGTATTCATCTTCACTCATAGCAACAGATACCTTGCTTATGTTTCTAAACCGCACATCTTCTTCCAGTCCTTCAATACCCTTTTCTCTTACTATGCCCAAAGCGTAACCTATGCCGTCACGCCTTGCCTGTTCAAGTTCTGCCCACTTAGCTTTACCCATGTTTTACCTCCTGAAAAGCTTACTTTTGCCTATTATTCTTTTAATTGTTTTCTCTGCCATTTTCTGCTCTATGCTTGCAACATAACCATCAAAAGGGAAAATCCGCATCACCTTCCTCTGTCGGGTAAAAGCCTATATCGTCAGCACTGGCTGTATTTATACTGCCTGTTGTCTTGTTTCCGCAAAAATAATGTTCCTCTGCTACTACGTTTGTAGAATAGTGCTTATTTCCGCTTTGGTCTGTCCATGTCTCAAACTGTAATCTTCCGTTTATTGCTATCTGCTGACCCTTTTTAAGATATTTCTCTACAAATTCCGCACTTTTGCCAAAAGCAACGCACCCTATAAAATCTGCATCTGGTTCACCGTCACGTTTAAAACGGCGGTTTACGGCTAATGTATACCTTGCCACTGTAAACGTATTAACACCTTGAACATATTTCACCTCAGGGTCTTTTGTAAGTCTCCCCATTAAAATTACTTTATTCATCTTTTGCCTCCTTTGGCTTTTAATTCTTCCTCAAATTTTTTATTGATTTTTTCGGTATAATCATACATTGCCTGAAGTTCTTCTTTGCTCATGTTCTCCATTTCGCCCAATATAACTCTTGCCGTTTCTTTATCTATGTCAAAACAGCATTTAACTTCTGTCATTCTTCGCCCACCTCTGCTATACTGCTTCGTGCTATCATACAAATCTCATGCAGTTCGTCTATTAAGTCTGCAAAAAGTGTATCCTCTGCATTTATAAGCTTTTTAGGCATAATAATTGCTTTAAGCATTAAACCGTCTTTAATGGCAAGATAATTGCCGTATATTTTGCTTTTTCTTGAATAGAAAACTGCTCCGCTGCTGTTTCCTATATCAATAGGTTTGAGATAACTCTTATCTATAAACATTACATCTCTGCTGTTTAAAACATATGTTTCAAAATCTTTTTCATTGTATGTAAAATCCAAAGGCAATATCTTTTCAATAGGTTCTTCTGTATAATCGTTATTATCAAAGTACACTTCTGTGTATCTCTTTACATTATCAGATACTATTTCCCATTCAGGACTTCTTGCCGGAAGTACCGGCTTTACGTTTATTGTGTCAAACTCCGTATTGCCTATATTGTAAAATGCCGCACCGTTGCCAAGCCACTGGTCTCCATTACCGTCATTGTTGATTATGATTAAATAACCGGTTTTCTTAAATGTTTTAACTACTTTGCTGAAATCAATCTTTATCATTATTTTCCGACCTTTCTGTTTAATCCCAATGCAATTCTGTTTAAATCACGTTCGTCAAAATATTTCGGGCATTTTTCTATTGTTGCAATCGGCTTTCCCCAGTGTGGGGCTCTATAACAGCCTTTGCCTAACATCTGAAAGCGTCCGTCTTTTGTGTGTTCAAATTTTGTCTGACAATACGGACACCCGTTACATTCAATTACCATATTTCACACCTCTTTCTATTCTTAGCTCTATAAGTGTATATTTCTGCACCAACCTCCCTGTGAATGGGTCAGTGCCGTTATACAATGTATCTTTATCAAGGTAATATCCTTTCGGTATCCTCGGTTCAGGAAGCCACCTGTCAGCCTTTACTGTCTTGGTCTTACTCTTGGGGATAATAAGGTTTCTGCTTGATGTATACCGCTGTTTGCCTATTTTCCCTTCTTTGTATGACTTCTGGGTTTCTTTTATAAGATACTCGGCTAATTTTCTATACTGCCCTGTATCGTCAAGCATTGAACACTTGATGTAGCCATACTTCCATTTACTGTTGGCTGTTTCTAATATTCTGCCGCTTGGCATACCGTTTACAACAACATGGTGGTGTACCTTTCCCCTATGGTATTCAGTCACCAGTATGTATTTAAGCTCACCGCCTTCCTTCTTGTATTCTCTGCCTAAGTTGCGTAATAAGTTTCTTATCCGCTTTACTGATTTCTCTACTGTCGGTCTTTCCTCTGTTCTGTATGTGAAAATCAAATGGCAGCTCTTTTCATCAAAGTTGGCATTAAGCTTTCTTGTTAAGCTCACTACCGCACGGCGTAAGTTATTGGCTTCTATTTCTTCCTTAGTCAATATTCTGTTTCCGGTTTCCTTTGCCTTTTTTGTTCTCTTTGAATAGGAACGGTAAACCTCTATTGTTTTCCCTGCTTTGCATATTGTTTTGTAGTACATAATCCCTTGCCTCTTTGCTGTAAAATGAATGTCCTAAACAAGCCTTAAATGCCGTTTTACCGGCTTGATTTTTCCCAACAAATATGCTATTCTTTCGTTGGGTAGAACCTTATTAAATATTGAGTATATTAAGCACAAAAGGCATGGGCGTTGTTTTCCATGCCTTTCGTGTATACTTATTTTTTCTTTGTTCTGCCTGCAACTATGTAGGGGTTTTCCGCTCTGCTCAGCGGAAGCCCCATTGCTTTTCTTACAGTGTTTATTATCATGTGGCACAAATCCCACTGTTTTGCATTGGCACTTCTTGCCTTTGGGCTTTTCATCTCGCTCACTTGATTACCCCCCTTTGTTTTCGCTGTTTTTCATAAAGCGTTTCTTTTCAAGCTCGGTTCTCTCTCTGCTTACTTTCCGTTATATCGTCCTTTGTGCGACTTCTGCCCTGTACGGTGTGCTGCTACGCTTTAACTCGTTGTAAATAGTCGCACGGTGAACCCCGATAGTCTCTGCAATGATACTTACCCGTATCCCTTGCTTGGTCATTTCTTCAATTTTCTTTCTGTCCTCATAATTTAAACGCTTAATCTTTTTTCTCATGTTTCTTTACACCTCACGCCGTTACAAATAAAAAAAATGAAATGCGATAGAGTTTATTAACTCTTGTCGCATTTCATTTTACAATGAAGGAACCTATTTGTCAATAGTTTTGCGACAAGTTTTTACAAAAAGTTTCATGCTAATTTCTGTAGTTCTTCTTCAAATAATTCCTCTGATGTTCTATAATCAAATATTCCTCTTGGGTAATGGTTTATCCATTCTTCTATATATGCTATTTCTTCATCTACGGTATCTTCAAAGTCTACGCCCTTTGGTATATGCCTGCGGATTAGCCTATTATTATTTTCATTTGTGCCACGTTCCCAGCTACTATAAGGGTGGCAGTAAAAAACAAAGGTACGCCTACCCTCTTTTAATACAGATTTCTCCAATCCTTTATAGTCTGAAAACTCTACTCCGTTATCTACTGTTATGCTCCGGAATACTTTATAAAACATATTCCCCCATTTTATCTCTAATCTGTCTAATGCTTCCACTACAGACGCTGTTCCTTGGTCTTTTATCTTTATAACCACTTCATTGCGGGTCTTTCTTTCCGTTAATACAAGCATACATGACTTAGTGACTCCACGCTTTCCCTTTACTGTATCCATTTCCCAATGTCCGAAAATTTCTCGGTTTTCTATTTCTTTCGGTCTGTTCTCTATACTTTCCCCTGAACTTGCCCGTTTTTGCACCTTTACCTTTTTATTATGATTTTTTCTTTTTCCTTTTATTGGCAAATCCTTATTAGTTAATTTTAAAAAAATACCGCTATCTATGTATCTGTATAAGGTTCTTACGCTGATTGTTGTTTTAAACTGCTTTTTCCCTCTCCAAATATCTGCCAATGCTGCTTCCGGACTATATTTTTCATTTATTATCTTACATTCTATACACTCCGCTAATTCTCTGTCATTACCGATTTTTAACACCCTGCCTTTTCCCTCTTGTGCATAATCGTGTGTCTGCTGCCCTAAATCACTGCTATATCTTTCTTCTTCCGTATAATCGGAGTTTCTGTGGGTATATTTGCCCTTATTGTATTCCCTGTATATTGTACTCCTGTGAAAATGTAATTGTTCCGCTACATATTCTTTTGAATGTCCGGCGTTTAATAAGGCTTCCATTTTTATACGGTCGCTATTGCTCATTTGCTTAAATACTTTTCCCATGTCATGCCTCCTACGATAAAAGGGCAGTTTGTTATTAAAAATAAAAAACCTTACAGGAATACCTACAATATCCCCGTAAAGGTTTTTATTTTTAAATCTCTTTTTCCATTTTTTCTTTTACTGCTTTATATATATATTCATTCACACTTAACCCGGCGGCAACGGCTTTTTCTTTAATAACGGCTTTTTCACCTTTAGGAACTAATAACCCTATACGGTCATACTTTTCTTTAATAAAGTTATTCTGATACTTAAATTGGTCAAATGCCTTTTCGTTTTCCAATTTTATATACCCTTTCTCTTGCCAATTTTTTATATTCAGGGCGGCTTTGGCAAGTCCACCGCCCTAATCTTTTATTTTTCTAAATTAATTAAAATTTTAATTTTTCATTAATTTTATTAATCTGCTTTTCTGCCTTCTCTGCTGCTTTAGTTGCACCTTCTAATTTGGCAAGGTTATAAACTTCTTTCCAGTTTTCTAAGTCATCTAAAAGCATACCTTTGTACTGTTCATTTGTCATTCCCATATCGTCCATTTTTTTCTCCTTTCTCTTGCCGCCCAAGTTATTTGCTAAGTTTCTTATTTCTTAACTGTCTTTATTATACTGTATATTACTAAATATGTCAATACATATTACTAAATATTTTTTAAATTTACAACCTATTTAAACTATGCTATTATAATTTAAAGGGGTGATTTAAAATGGCATTTTCAGACAAAAAAGCCGCTTTAGACTATATCAATAATTATCAAAAAGAAAAATATGACCGTATTACCGTTATGGCTGCTAAAGGCAAAAAAGAAAAATATCAATCCGCCGCAAAAGCAAAAGGCTTGAGTTTATCAGCTTTTATAATGGAATGTGTTGACAAGTGTATAGAAAATATGTGAGGTGTATAATATGGCTAAAAAAATTCGGTTTAAAATAATAACATTTGAAAAATTAGTTAAAATAATGGTTTGGATTGGTATAATTTTTTTGGTTGTCGGTATTACAGCGTCTTTCCCTTTGGCTCACTGGATGAAAAAAGAAAACAATCCGACTATTGAATATGTCCTTACAGACAAAAGCAGACCTGAACCAAATACTGATGATATGGTTAAATATTTGCACAGAAAAGGCAACAACCTTTGGAAACACGCTGATAAAGACTTCCGAGATGAGTCAAAAACGGCTGCTGTTAAATTCTTAAAAGAAAACTATCCAAATTATTTCAATGACAATGAAACAATGGAAACAGCTATTTTTTACGGCAATTTCTTATATTATTATTCTGATAAAGATACTCCTGAAAACAATGTCGGTTGGTTTACAGACCTTGCCGTAAGCAAAGTTTACACCAATGCCGATACCGTTGACAGCGAAAATACTCAAAAATACTTAAATAAAATAGGTGAAAATTTAAATAATATTGATTAAACCACAAAAATAAAGGGGCTTTTCGCCCCTTATTTTTATATCTTATTCTTTTTCTTTAATGTCTCTATTGCTTCGCTTAAATCTTCTAATCCCGGTATCCCCATAAGCCCAGCATTTTCTACTATGCTTAAAGCCTCATTGCAAAGAAAAGCTATTGTTACGCCGTCCTTAACTACCGTTGTGCCAGCTGTTAAATCAAGTCTGTAGCCAATAAGAACACAAAGCAACATCATTACTTTCTTGCAAATTCCTTTAAATCCCGCTCTGCTTTCCAGTGTTCCACTATCTGTCTTATTACTCTTATGGAATACTCCTGCAACCACTAACCCTGTTATATAGTCAATAGCCATAAAAATAACAAGTGTGGTCAACCCTGTGTTCCAACCGCCAAACGCTGAACTGACTACGGCACCGACTACGCCTATGGTTGTAATTAATACATTTTTTGTCATTCTGTCACCTTCTTTATTCACGATGTAGTACCCGTTACGTGCAAGTCACCGTTTATAGTTACGCCTGTATCTTCTATAGTCATTATTCTTGTACCGTTTAGCTCAATTCTTAATTCATAGGCTTTATCACCGCCTATTAAAAGCCTGTTGCACCCTGTCCAAATCCTTGACGCTTTACCGGTGTTTGACCCCGATATAACAACATCAAACACACTGTCTAAGGTCAGCTTTTTTGTTGTGTCCTCTGCACTGCCAAGCTCTATACGCCCATCTGAGTTGCCTGTTTCATAGCGGTATATCATATTATTGTTTTTATAACCATATATAGCACCTGTGTTTGTTATTGCTATATATGTGCCTTCTTTTCTGTCTCCGGCATATATTGTTGATCCTTCCATTACAACGCCTGTTATATTGCCGCCTGTTATTGTAGCAGTTATCAAATTAACAGCCTCTACAGTCAGACCATAAAGGGCGGCGGCGGAAACTTTTGTTGCATTTACTCCTTGTGCGTCTATAGCTGTCTGCCACTGCCACGCTCCGGAGCTTGACTTACTGTTTGCAAAAATTATGCCGTTGGAATTCAGCAGACAGGCAAAGGTACTGTTTTCTTCTGTGGGCTGGTCATGGAACAATATACCGTTGTCAGTAATCTTCATAGTAGCGGTGCTGTTTTGTATCTGTGCTGATGAAAGACCTAAAGTTCCGGCTATTTTATCAGCTAAAACATTACCTAAATTATCGGTTATCTTTTTAATGTTATTCCAAGACGGGGCGTTGTCCTTTACTACCTCAGCTACCTCATCAATATCCTTTTGCAGTCCCGAAACCGTCTGTCTTAAATCTGCCATTGGTGAACCAAGTGTTATACTTGTGTTTTTACCTGTAAGCACATCTTTTTCAAGCTCAATAATACGCTGTTTTGTTTCTATGTTTAACGCTGAGTCTACAATTCTTATGGTGTCCCCAAGGTCAAATTTTTCTAACTGCTCATAATCACTGCCCAAAAGAGCAAGATTAACTACATCAACCTCATATGATACTGCAGGGTTTCCGTCATCATCTTTTTTTGACCTGTCAACTTTTCTTTTTATTGACTTTAAATTTTTGCCAAACCTAAAGTCAACACCTCTGTCACTGCCTATATGCTCATAGGCATATATATTGTATTTATTAAATTTCAGCTCTGCTTTCCAGTTGTTGGCTATTGCTACAAGTATCTGTCTGGCGTTGCATTCTTCTGTATAGTTAATATCAGTCTTTGTTTTTACGTCAGTACCGGCAAGCATAAAATCCGTATCCAAAAGACAGGCATTTATAACCGTTACTATATCCTTATAGCTGTAGCTGAAGCCGTCCATTACCTTGTCAAGCAGTTCATAGCTTATATGCTCACAGTCAACATTAATTGTAAGCAATCCATTTTCATGGTGTTCCTCTGTAAATGTAAGTGGCTTGTACAAGTCATCATCAACAAGAATAACATTGTTTTCATCATACAAAAAATCTGTTTTTAATTCTTCTATTACAGCCGTAAATGATAATGTATCTTCGCCGTTTATGCTTTTATGTATGGTGCAGTCATCATTTTGTATATTATTAAGATATGCCAAAGGCTTATTTAAATTGTTTTTTGAAACTATAACAGGATAAATTCAAACCACCTCATTCTCATCTGTAAAATACTTCATTACATCACTTGTACTCATATCAAATTTATAAATAAGGCTGTTCATTTCCGAAAGTGTCATATCCGTATAGCCGTTTAATTTATTATTAACTGCGTCTATGCTTATTCCCAAAATAGAAGCTAATTGTCCGTAGGATATATTTTTTCTTTTCAGGAATTTTTTCAGATGTACAAGCTCAGCATACTTTTTTTGTTTTATCATTTAATCACTTCATTCTGTAATCATATCTTCACAGCCGCACTCAATAAGAACCTCTTTTACCTGTTCTTTAAGTTTCTGTGGAACATCTTTAAACTCTAACTTTCCTAAAATAATTTTCTGTGCAAATAACATAGCCATCATTAAATCATCTCCTATAAAAAATAATAATAAATATAAAATGCCTTTAAGCATATACAACCTGTGCCATTTCTACCAAGCAGTCCGAAAGAAATTCGTTTTCACTGCTTAATGCGTCTATTCGTTTCTGCAGCAGTTCGGTTTCTGTAAGGTGTATTTTTATTTTTTCTTCCTCGGCTTTTATTTCATCAACTGTTTTTTCGGTTATGGCATTATCAATATATTTATATCTGTAAATGCCGTAATCGGCGGTAATGTTTTTTTCAAGATAACAGCCTTGTGCATGGGCGTATCTGTCACCAACACCCTCATCAATTTTTATATAATCTGATGTATCAGATATAAAAATATCGCTGTTAATGTCGGTTATATTGTTGTTATCATCAACTTTTATATAAACGCCTATCTTGTTTTCTTCGTCCATTTTTTCACCTTCTTTTTAATAAATTTCTGCATCAAATGCTAATGTTTTATAGTTCGGACAACTGCTTCTGTACTGCAAATAATAAAACTGATTTGCTGTGAATGTTGCATTTGCCGTAACTGTTGCACCAACCGCCTGTGTTGTTCCGTCACCTCGTTTTATCGTTGTAACAGCTGTTGCCGTTCCTGAATTGTTTTTTATATACAAGCTGCTAAAATCACCTGTAAGCGTCGGAACGGCTCTCATTGATACAGGAAATTTCATAACAAATGCACCGCCGTTTGTTGTTGTACATAATTCAGCTAAGTACGGATAACCACCGCCGACAAACAGCGGATTGTAATAATACCTCTGACACATTGCCAGTTCTTCTGCATACATTCTTGGTACAAAAGGCGTTGCCGCCTCACCATATTCCAATTTTACTTCTGTTATAGCTAAACCCTGTCCTGTCTGTGGCTGATTAGCCCCAAGTGAATAAAAAAATACTCCCCTTCGTCTTATGTCGGTTTCCTCTGATGTATCAACGCCTTTGACTGTATACTGATATTTGGTCCATTTATTTGTTAAATTAAATGTTGTCCCATTTGTATTTCCTATTTGCACCCCAAAGTAACCGCTAAATCCTCCAATGCCTATTGCCCAAAATGATACTGTCAGTGTTTTCCCCTTTAGAATTGTTTTATAATCTTCTAATGCTTGATGAAGATATATATTTCCGCCGTTATCTTTTGTTTTAGTCAATTTTATAGCAAATTTACTGCATAACCCTTCCTGCGAGTGTTGTATTTTAGTTACTGCCGTATTTGCCTGTGCATTTCTCCACCTGTCCGCCGTATATCCTGCCGCATTAAAGCTTTCACCCTTCTGCCAAATTTGAAAATCACCGTTTATAAGCAAGTTTGGATTGCTGAATGTAGTATTTGCATATGTTTTGGCACTGTTTAATGTAGTTGTTCCTACGGTATCGGCATAGCTTTTGGCACTGTTGAGTGTATTTGTTCCTACGGTATCGGCATAATTATTTGCTTCGGTTAAAACATTTTCTGCAACCGGAACTTGCAAAAAGTTCTGGTTTATTTTTCTTGTGCCTTCCTCTACTGTATCCGAACCGTAAATATATTCATATGCCATTTTTACACCTCCTTAGGCTATAAATGTATTTGGAAACTCTATTCTTATTTCTGTAAGGTTTAAATTCCTTCCGGATACAACGAAATTGTTATCTCCTACGGCTATTTGCGGAAAATTACCCGAAAAACTTGTAAGCAACGATACCTTTTTGTTTTCAACTATTGTATATACAGTCATTTTTTCACAGTCTATATACACAAAGCTGTTGTTTAAGCCTGATAAACTGAACGCCGTATCTCCCATTGTAAAATTAATAAGCTTGGCTGTTCCGAAAAAATAAATAACAGGCAGTGTTTTATAATTCCCTGAATTATTTACACTTGCCTGCAATGTATCCGTTATATTTTTCCAAGACACTTTATTTACAAAAACGTCAATATCTTCTATCTTTGTTTTATCTGATGCAAAATAATCTCTTGCGTCACCGTAAAGCTGATATAATGCAAAAGAAGTATTAAATGTTATATCCACTTCCGTCCAATAATCTCCTATATCCTGTGAAACACTTTCAAAAATATACGCCTTATAAAATAAATTAGGGCGGTCTAAAAAAATCAGCCGTCCCTCTGATTGTATCCACTTTGACAATATATTTGATATAATCTGCTGTTTTTTTACGGCACTTGTGCCATGTATCCCCAGTTTAACGCTGCAGGTTGAATTTTCATAATTATTTTTAAAATAATACGCTCCGTCCCTGTTCGGTACGTTTACAGCCTTGTACGATAAAGCCGGCGTTACAGGTCTTTCAAACTCCAACAGCTTAAATTCATAATCCTTCATAACAAGGTTATTAATGTGAACACCTTTAAAAATCATACCGTTTATTTTTGCGTCCATTGTTTAAACCACTCCTAACGCTCTGCTGTAGTTTCTTATTGTTCGGTTTAGGCTCTCACTTATAGCCTTAATGTCATTGTCATTTCTTACACTGCCTACATTAACGGTTATGTTTACGCTGCCACCGCTTTTTACTGCCTGTGGTGCTGTTAATGAGTCTGACATTGTGCTTGTTACCATTCCAGCTGTATCGGATACATCACCAAGAGCCATTTTTACACCGTCCAAAAAGCCTGAAACCATATTCTGACCCCAGTCAACTATAAAACGTCCTTCACCCTTCTTTGACGGTGAATGAAAGCCTATAAAATCCTTTATGCGTCCCATTACATTTTCTACAGCTCCCGTTACTTTTCCTATAGCACCTCTTATACCGTCTGCAAAACCGCTTATAAGGTTTCCGCCCCATTCCTTAGCTGAATTAATTATCTCATGGAATTTTTCGCTTATTTTATTTTTTATATCACTTACAGCACCGACTATATTTGGTATTACGTTTGTAATTTTACTTGAAACGGAGTCCCATGCACTGCTCCATGTAGCTTTTATATTCGACATAACATTATTTATAGTATCTTTTACGTTGTTTATTGTGTTTGAAACACTTTCTTTTATGGCATTAAATTTTTCACTGAACCAATCTTTAATTGCCGTAAGAACATTATTTATGACCTCAGAGATTTTATTCATTGCACCGTCTATAATTTCTCCGGCTTTGTCACTGTCACCTTTTAATATTGCAACTATAAACTCAAGTACACCGCTTACAACGTCCTTTACGGCATTAAACGCCGCATTAACCACGTTTCTGAATGTTTCAGATGTATTGTATGCCACAATAAAGCCTGCAACCAAAGAGCCTATAACCATTGTGACGGGGTTTATTAAAAGTGCCAAACTGCCAAAAGTAGTTCCAAGTGTACCTAAAGCTGTTATTACAGGCGTTACAACACCAAGTATAGTTGTAATTGCACCTATTACCGTACCCAGTACAACTACAACCGGACCTATTGCTACCGCCAACGCTGCTATTACTGCAATCACTGTTTGTATTTGCGGACTTAAATTGCTTATAAACTCACCTATTTTTTCTATTATAGGCGTTACGTTTTCCGCTATTGCCGTAGCTGTGTTTATAAAAATGTCTGATATTGGCGAAAAAGCGTCCTGCAATGTACGCATTGCACTGTCAAACTTCTGCTGACTTGTAAGGCTGTTTTCTGCAAACTGGCTTGCTTTTCCGGATACATCATCATAGGCATCGCCTACAGATGTAAGAGAAGCAACCATTTTAACACCATTGTCCTCTGCCAAAGTACCAAAGGCTGTCTGTGCAAGGTTAAACTGCTCCTGCTGTCCTGTGGCGTTATTTATATCTCCCACTATCGACTCTATAACTTCCTTCTGAGTTGCACCGCCGTTTTGCCATGCCTCAAAAAGCTCCTGTGTCTTTGTGGAATACTGCCCTATTGAGTCGCCTATTGTTCCGTCGTTTAAACGTGTTGTTACCTCGTTTATTGCGTCATTGACCTTATCAAGGCTGTAGGCACCGTTATCCATGCCGTTTGTGAGAAGCTGAAAATATTCTTGTGCCGAATAACCGGCTTCCTGAAATTTTACGGAATATTCCGAAAGGTTGTCACCCAACTCACCTGTTTTATCAAGTCCGTTCTGCGTTCCGGCAACCAGATAGTCCATTGCTGTCTGTGCGTCTATGCCGAAATTTTGCATTAAGGCATTTACACCACGCATACTTTCGCTTACATCAGAGCCGAAAATAGTTTCAAGCTGTGTTGCCTGTTCTGTAATGCTTACCAAATCAGTTTGCGAAAGTCCTTCTAAATTCTGCTTAACAGCTATCAAATTATCGGCTATGTTGTCCATACTGTCACCAAAACCGGCAGTAAACGCCTCTTTTATTACTCCTGCCGTTTCTTGTGCCACTTGACCTGTTTCGCCAAAATAAGAATTTACTCTTGTTGCAGCTGTTTCGCTTTCCATAGAATAATCAGCCATAGAACTGACTATTCCGCCTATTGCGTCTGACAATTTTTCAACACCGGCTTTTACTGCCTCTACAGCCAAACCGGCTTGCAGTCTTTCACCAAAGCTTTCGGCTGCTTCACCGCCCTCATCTAAAGCGTCGGCTGCATCTTCCGTTTTGTCAACAAGGCTTTCTATTGCGTTGGTATTTTGATTTAATTCAGACTGCATTTTATTAAGGTCAGCCGTTGCCTGATTTACCGCCTGCTGCCACCTCTGGGTTTTGCTGTCACTTTCGCCGTACTTTTCCGCCGATTTTGCAAGCATTTGCTGTAAAAGTGCAAGCTTTTTCTGCTGTTCGTCTATTTCCTTGCTAAGCACTTCATTTTTTGCCGTATATGCTTCTATACTTTTTTCGTTGCCTATAAATTCACTTGATACAGCTTTCATTTCCGTACCCAGTGTTCGCATAGTCATGTTTATATCGTTTATTTGTTTGCGGTATTCGGCTTCACCCTCAATACCAATCTTGGGGCCTATATCATACGCCATTAAATCACCTCCTTAAAACGGTATAATATCGTCTATTGTTGTATCGTGCTTTTCCTTTGCCAAACCATTAACTATTCTGTGTATGTTATAAAGGGTCAATATTTCGCCCTCTGTGCAAAGTCCGTATTCTTCTATAGTAAGATTTAAAACCGTTACGGCTATATAAAATAACCGCCCCATAAGCTTGGCATTGCTCATAGGGCGGTTATTTAATTTTTTGACGCTTCGGTTTCAACATCAACCTTTTTTGACTTATAAACAGCCTCTTTTATTGCGTTTGAAATCGGCTTTAAGTCATCAAGCACCAACATAAATTCTATATCTTCAATCTTTTTAGGCTTATATTTTGTCTTGTTCTGCCATGCTCTAAATCTCAAAGCCTCATTATGCAGTGTTAAAAACATAAAAAGGCAAGCGTTATACCCTGCCTCTGTATCAATATTTTTTCCTGTTAATTTTTCATCGGCAAAATATGCACCGGCTTTTGTTGTTGCCTTTGTTGTTGCCAAAAGTTCAAATTCTTCACCATAAAGATTAATTTTAACTATTCTGTTTTCTATATCATACATACAATACCCCAGCCTTATTCTGTATATTTCGGTTCATACACTGATGTATACCACGTTGCAATAGCTGCTGACGCTCCCGTATCACCTTCTGTAACTTCTGTTTTCCATGGGTGTGTACCGTTATCATCTGCCTTTTTTCGTGCCATAATAGTTCCTTCTGTTGTAGGTGTCTGGAACTCTATTGAATCACCCTTTGTGTTAAGTGTTGTGCTTGGCACTCCAAAAAGAACTCTGTAAAGCCAAAAATAACGGTACTTGCCGTTTGACTTCTTAGCTCTAAAGCCAAGTGCTACAGGCTTTGGTGAGTCCTCAGCCGTCTGTATAACTACACCGTTTTTGTCTACCGTTGCACCAAGTATATGGGCAAGATCAGCCGGTGCAATATCATTTGTATTTATTGATATTGTACCGCCCGAAAATTCCCTTACAGACTCCGAAACCTTATCATCTGCATATAAACTGCCTTCTGCCGACTCCACCGAAAGTTCAACGCTTATTGCTTCTGCAAGCTTTTTAGGTGTTCCGTATGTTTCTTCGCCTGTGTCCTGTGCCTCGGTAATAGTTGCATAATATAATTTATCCAATCCTATAGTTGCCATTACTTCATAGCCTCCTCTATTTTCTCAGTCATTTTATTAATCATTGCCCGTTCTGCCGTCTTTCTCGCCTTGCTTACAGCCTTTCGTATAACCGGAGTTTTCTGCATAAAGCTTGTACCGCTTTCGATACTTCGCATAAGCAGCACATTAGGCACGCCCTGAGGGTGTGCCTTTGTTTTGACCGAACCGTAACCGTCCCAGCCTATTTTTGTATCTATGCCTGTACTGCTTTCTTTTATAGGTGAAAGTCCCATGCTTTCGATTAAATCCGCTCTTTGCTTTCTGGATACGCCTTTGAGCTTATTCTCCGGCGTTCCGTACTTTGGCAGGCCGTTTGTTCCTTCGTCTATAGGTATGCTGTACAGTGCTGCTTTTACCGAGTCTGCAATTATACCTGCACCCTCGTATACAGTTTCTTTTATGCTCTCCTCAGCCTTATCCGAAAGCCTTTCCAAAGCAGCTGTATATTCATCTATTCCTTTTACTGTGAATTTTGCCATGCTATAACCTCAAAAACCCATTCATAATGTATAAGCGTTGTTTCATCTTCATACTGAACGCTGTTTAACGCAAACGAAATATCATTTTCATCTAAAGCAGACTGTATTTTTTCTATAAGCTCATCTTTTTCGGTCAGGGCATACAAGTCTATTGTTCCCTGTAAAACCTGAACCGTTTTTTTGTTATCTGCCGATATTTGATTTACTTCATTATCCTCTGCCCATACAATATAGGGTGCTTTTGCATTTAGTGCCTCATAGTGATATACATTATCCGAAACCGACAGCAAAGCCTTTTCAATTTCCCGAAAGTCCGTATATATCACCTGTCCTTTCCAATGACAGCTTTGTTATTTTTAAATTCTCATCATCAAGAACCTTCTGCACCATTGCTATTTTATAAATATTCCCGTTTTCAAGGCTTACCATATCATCTGTTGTTATATCGTCCCATTCGGGGATATTTACAACATTTTCTATTTTTTGTTTTGCCTGCAAAGCTGTATAGTATCGGTTTATTCCCACTGCCGAAAAGCTATAATAGTGCTTTGATTTTTCTTTCAGGCTATAAACCGGCTTTTTGCCTTTTTCAGCCGAATTGTAAACGGAATATACAGTTAAAATTCCTTCATCAAAGGTCATTTAACCACCGCCTTTTGGCCAAAAAGCAAGTTATTAAGCTGATACCTTAAAAACTTTGGCATTGCCGTATCTGTTCCGGCTCTTTTTCGGAACAAATAGGCTGCGTAACTGATTATAATCATATCCGACTGTATGCTTTCGTTTAAAATTATGCCCTCCTGCTTTATAGCCTCGGCAGCCTGTTCAAGCAAGAGGGACAAAAACAAATCATTTGCATTTGACATTAACTGCAAGTCATTTTTTAAAACATTTAATTTTTCTGCCGACGTCATTTATTTCACCTTATCCTTTAGTTACATTAACCGTATATACCATTGTGCTGTTGCCGTTTTTAACAGTTACTGTAAGTGGCTTTGTGCCTGTTGCCCAAGTTACTGTTGACGTATCTTTTACATTCTTGCCGTTGTAGCTTATAGCAATTTCCGCTGACGCTGAGGTTGGTGTTGCCTCTACACTGTCAGATGTGTTTGTGGCTGTTACGGCATATGTTGTTGTATCCGGTGAAAATGCAGGACTAAGTGAATATGAACCTACCTTTAATCCATCAAGGCTTGCTTCATTTGCTGTATCTGCCGCAAAGGTCAAAACCGTTGTAGGCTGTGTTCCTTTAATGTTAATAGCAACAAAGGCCCCTGCAATAACCGGCATACCGTCAGCTCTCATTTTGCCCTTAAATACAGTATTGTCCTGTATAAACTGTACTTCTCTTGACTGTTCTATAGTCATACCGCCACGTACAGCAAACAAATAAAGGTCCCCATAGCCGCCTATAATATCACCGTCAGGAATAAATTCCAATATATCAATATTGCCTGTGATTATAGGAAGTACGCCGTATACATTGGCAGCCACATCACCTGTTGCGGTAAATGTTATTGCCTTTGATTTTAAAAGTGCATATGTTTTGCTGTTCATTGCCCAGAAAAGCTCACCTCTGGCATATTTTGTATATGCGTTTCCTGTAGCTATTGTAAGCTGTGCCCAGAAATCAGCACCTTTAAGATTATCCTCAATGCTTATAACATTTGTTGTGCTTAAATTTTCCCACTTTGGAGCTGTTGCAGGGTATCCGTCAGGCTGTGAGGACTGTGCAAGGCGTGTAACAATACCCAATGGCATTTTTGATGTTGCACCCTTGCCGTAAAGTATAGCCTTATCAACAGCAATACCAATAGCCTCCGACAACATCTCAATAACCCATGACGCTACATCAATTTCGCTGTCCTCCAAAATAGAATTGCATACAGGAACAAATCCGGCTACCTTATAGCCGTCAAGAGTAATCTGATTAAATGTAAATGTAAGCTCATTAATTGCACCGCACATTTCTGTCCAGATAGCTTCCGGAACTGTACCGGCAACGGTCTGTCTTGCCTGTCCGGATACGTTTCTTGTTCTTACTCTGTCAATAAGTTTGGAATAACGGTACATATTCTGGGCTATTAAATCCAAAAAAATAACAGGTATGGTTAATTCACCGCCTGTTATATCTCTTTTGTTTCTGCAAGCCTGCTTTAAGTTCTCAATAAAACCTTTAACATCATCTCTCTGCATAATTGCCGTTCTTTCATTGTCTGAAATTGCGTCAAAGATTTTAATTGATTTTGGTATGCTTCTTACGTCAATTTTAATTTTCTCCATTGCTGTTCTCCTCTCAAAAATCTTTTTGCCTGTTCTGTTTTCCGGTTCAGGCACTTTCTTTTCAAGCTCCGCTATTTCGTCCTCTAAAGCCGTTTTTTCTTCCTCAAGCTTATTTATTTCGTCCTCTAAATCCGCTTTTTCTTTCTCAAACTTTTCTATTTCCTCGGTTACGGCTTTTTCATCATCTTCTGTTTCTACCTCGGCTATTGCCTTTTCAAGCTCTGTTTCTCTTTTGGCAAATTCTTTTTCTTTCTCTCTGAGATTTTTAAGTTCCTCTGTCTTTTTCTCAACAGACCTTTTAAGCATAATCATTTTTAACGCCATTTTCATTCTCCTTTCAGTTTCTTCAATGCTTCCTTTTTCCAAAGCTCACGTTTTTCGTGCTTTGCCTGTTCATACCTCTTTTTTATATCCTCTATCTGTTCCTTGTTCCTTGCGTTTATTGTAGTTGCTTTATAGGCAGGGAATGTACAAGGCGAAACCTCATACAATGGGTTTATTCCTGTTATTCTTGTATGGTATACCTCGTTATCGTCCCACCAGTTTTCACAGCTTTCAATATCAAACCCAAAGGAACACCCGTCAACATCACCTCTTTGTACTCTTGCATAGGCGTTTAACGCCTCTTGGTCATTTTCGTTTATCTCTACACTGCCAAAAAGACCGATATTGTCCTCTGTAAGGCTTGCGGTATTATTTGCCGTTGACCCAAGAACTATATTACTGTCATGGTTCCATAAAACCTTTGTGTCCTCACCGCTTGATAAATATTTCTTAAACGCCTGCGGTGCTATTTCCTCAATCCAGCCGTCACAAATTTCATAGGCTGCGTTAAAAACAGAAAAATATCCCTCAAGATACTTTTTTCCGTTTTCCTCTCGTATCTTAGCATTTTTCATTTTAAAAATACGCTGTTCCATTTATTTCTCACCTCCGTTCAGCTTGCTCTGTTCTCCTATCATTCCCCTCGGAATATAATTTTCCAATATTACCATTGTGTCTAAATCCTCAACAGGCGAAAGGTTTAACCAGTCTCTTACCTCGTTGCCTGTCATTATTCCACGTACATACTGGTCATCTGCTATAGCCGCCAAGTCTTTTAAGTCATAATTGTACAAAGTTCTGTAATTAAACTTAAAAAAGAAGTTAGGACTGTACAAAAGCTTTTTTGTCAGCTCCTGTTCTATAGTCTGTGACATTGGCATTATTTTGGAATTGATAAAGTTGTTCCATGCCTCACGCTGAAACTCTCCTACACCGAGTACAAAAGGCGGTACACCGAGTATTGTGGCTACTGTTTTTTTGTCAAGCTCTACCATATCCGACAACGCCAAGTCTGCAAGGGACAGCGGTTTTACTTGTTCTACCTCAAACTGTTCAGCCGGAATTAACCATGGTTCTCCGGCTTTTGCCGTATCCACATAGCTGTCTAAAAGTTTTTTTCTGCCCTCTCTTGATGAAAATTCATCTGTTAAAGCGTCAACCTTAACTATTAGGCTTGGTTTCCATTTAGACTGCATAAAGCCGTTTTCCGTTGCCTGTGCCTGTTTTAAATTATTTGCCACATCAGACAAAACAAGTCTGTAGCCTCGTCCTATGTAAGGATAAAAGCTATCAGGATTTAAAACAAAATGCAAAAGCTCATCTGGGTTATACTCTTTTCCGTTTATGGATATTTTGTAGCCCCAGTAGCCTGTAGGCAAAAATGTTGTTGTTTCTGCCGGTATCGGTATAAGCTGATTTAACATTCCCTCCGAAAATTCAGGATAAACAACTGCATTGCCGTTTCCCTCTATCATAAGAGTTTTAACAATCCAGTGAATAAAATTGGACCGAACCATATAATCATTGGGTGTTATGTCTATTTTTCGGCTTAACTGATTTTTTATCCTTATGTCACCGTTTTCGGTGTTCTCCATAAGATAAATTGTCATTGAGCCTATAAGCCTTGCTATTGTATCAACAGCCGTTACTATTTCCGGATTTTGTGCAAGGCTTGTATAGCCCGATACAGTCAGGCTTTCATACGCATCATCACTGCAAAACCAAACACTTGTTGAACTTCTCTTTTTCATTTTTGGTTCTGCTCTTACTTTTGATTTTTTTCTCACTCCCACCATGCAGCTCCTTTCTTCTGTCTTTCCAAATTATCCAAATACCTTATACAGGCAAATACCGAAGCGTCAAACAAGTCAATTCTATGTTCCGGCTGTACCTTCTCGTACTGTATCATATCGTCGGTTTTTTCCACTGCCGAAACATTCTCAACGCAATACTCGTAAGCGTCCGAATGTAAATAATAAAGATTGCCGTTTTTCACACTTGTTTCTATATGCCTGAATCCTTCTGACTTTCTGTAATAATACTGTGGCTGGTCAATTACAGTAAATTTTGCCTGTTTCATGCCTATAAAATATTCTCTGCAAAACTTTCTGTCATGACCTACCTGTTTTATTCTAAATCCCATATTTCGCATTTTAATAAACCAGTTGATTATATCCGCTTGGTTTACTGTCGGAGAATTACACATAGTTAAAAACCCTTCGTCTTTCCACAAAAACAACGGTATGTTGTCTTGGTCAGCTTTTAGGTGTGCCGCCGCAACAGGAAAAAACGCATGGGTTATAATTATATCTGTGCCTTTATAGTTTCCAAACAAAGCCGCCGCTGTTAAATCGTGCATACGTGACAGGTCGGCACCGCCGTACCAGTCAATATTCATTTGTGAAAGCTCTTTTATTGTCCAGTTGTATTTTTTGTCACTTTTTCTAAACTCGTCTATATTGAAATAAGCCTTTATTGCGTTTGTATAAACATTTAAACTCTTTGCAAAAAAATCTTTCCTCTGCTGTGGGTCATTTTGTGCCTGTAGACTATCGTTTAATATTTCCTCAGGTCTTATGGAAGCACCATAGGCAGGGTTTGCCATTTCATGTACTAAAGGGTTTGTAAAATCAATTTCGCCGTTTTCATTTGGATTAGCACAGCACATAAATATAAAATACTGTTCGTCCTTTACGGTGCCGTTTAGTACCTTTCGGCAATATTTAAGCCTCTGACCCAAGAATAACTGTTCGTTGTCTCCAGCTGTTGATATGCCTATAAGCAGTTTATTTGTATATGCCTTCATGGCTTCCTTAAACAGGTTGTACTGCTTTGTTTTCTTAAAGGCGTGTATTTCGTCAACTATTGCAATATTACAGTTGAAAGAGTCCTGTGCATCTGGGTTTGACGCAAGAGCCTGTATATAAAAATAACCGTCAGCCAAATTACACTCCATACTGTGTTCATTGTTGTTGTCTATTATTTTTACATTTCCGCCGTCCTCTTTGCTTTCGCCCATACGTTCAATGTTGTACTTCAAAAAATCAAAGCTTTCCAATGACTGTGCAAGAGCTGCCGCAACAATATATGTTTTTGCACCGGCTTTTCTGTACAGTAACGATAAGCTCCATGAAAGAGCAGCCGCAAAACTTGTTTTTATATTCTTTCTCGGTATAAAAATAAGAGCCTCGTGAAACCTTACGGTGTCATTGCTCTTTAATTTAAACCCAACCAGATTATAAATTATAAACTTGTGAAACGGCTCAAGCAAAAACGGTGTGCCTCTCAGAGGTGTTCCGTCAAGTTTTTCGCCCATTCGGTGACAAATTGTTTTTTCTATTATCTTTATGCAAAACTCAGGTGCTTTGCAGTCCATATAATAATTTCTGTTTTCAAGGTCATTGAAAAATCTTTCAACAGCTTGCTTTAGCTCAATACAGGCTGCCTTTTTACCTGTTCGTATGCTTTCGGCATATTTAATAACTTCTTTCCAGTGTATCCCTTCATTAACCAAGCTCAGCAAGCAGTTCCCCTAAGCCTTTCTTTTTTTCTTCGGCGGTTGCAGCTTTGCCCTGTATCTTTTTGTATCCGGCAGGTGTAAGCCCAAGTTCACGATTATACATCAGTATACTGTTTTGCAGTCCCTCTATTGCCACAAAGTACGGATTTTTTATTAAATTTGTACTGCCGTTTTTGTTGGTATACTCAATCACTACTTTCCCACCGCTTTCCGCAAACTGTTCTCTGGCTGTGTCCATATCCTCATAAACCTGTGCCAAATTTTCTATAACCTTTAAAAACTCCTTTTGATATGTTCCTATGCTTTTCATATCTGCGATTATTTTTTTTTATAACTTGAAGCCTTCATTTTTTGCCCCTTTCAGAACTGATTTTTTATATTTTTTGTTTTGTCGAATATTGAAAAATCAATACCCTTCGTCCTTTTCCCCCTTTGAGAAAAATTTCAACAGAGTTGGAAAGCGGTGGGAAAGTAGTGATTGAGTATACCAACAAAAACGGCAGTA